>OGNV01000067.1_pt1 | contig 100362 bp, 74 predicted proteins | sample 1573561 | NCBI WGS metagenome assembly OGNV01 (sample SAMEA2581892, study PRJEB24529) | metagenome | biome: Human gut stool | place: China | collected 2011
GTGATAAGATTACATTCACGTGGGCAGATGGTGAGATTTACACATCTACCTTCTCCATTTCGGGTAATCGTTTAACGATTAAAGATAATGAGGATTCTGAAACTTATACTAAGCAATAGACGTTAAACTCTGACAATATATGAAGACTTTACGGTTAATAGGTTCAGTAATCATGGCTATAATGATAAGCGTAAACTTTGTAGCTTGTAGTGATGATGAAGAAGACAAGAGTGGCGATGTTGCCAATTTCATAGGTAAGTGGAAAGTTGAAAGGACTAATTACAAGGGTGAAACAGAAGAATGGGATGGCTATCCATACCTTGTGGTAACAGCTTCAAACTTCTACTTTACAGATGAAGCAGAGACGACTAAATCCGACAACTCAACTTATACCTATGACGCAAAGAATAAGGTGATTAATGCCAAGTATGTAAATGGTGGAGAATCTTACACTATCAAGGTCGTTAAATTGACCGATACAGAATTCCAATGGCAATGGGATGAAGATGATAATAACCAATGGACTACTTTCTACTGTAAGAAGGTATAACAGGAATCTTCAATAAAGACGAAAGGCAGCATTTGAAGTATGATTCACTTGCTGCCTTTGTTAGTTCACTTCCTTCTCTTCTTTACCAATTTACATTTGTCCTTCTTGGGTGAATTTGAAAATAATTGTTCTAACATCTCCCTTGTCACAGGTCTGTATATAATATCTGTATATGTAGTTTCCCTAATCTCTTGTGGTAAATAAGGAATCACGGTGCTCTTCTTTGGTGTTACTTGCATATTTGTGTGAAAATAGATAGGTTGTTAATTGATTTATCTACAGCAAAGTTACTGATAAGAATCAGGTAAAGCTAATGCAAAACATGCATTCTGAATTATTGAGGCATATGTTCATCTTGAAAGAAAAGGATAAGGTAGCAGATGGCAACAGAATGGAATTATTGCTTCTATAAGAAGAACAATGGATAAGGATGTTGACATACTACCCTCAACTGAAAGAAAGCCCAAAAGCTAAGAACTATGCAGAGAACTTTGCCAAGTATTATGAGATATACCTAACTTAGAAAATAATTAATTGAAATTGAAAAGCTAGTTATCAAAATTGATAGCTGGCTTTTTTTATCTAAATACAGGTTGTCACATCTCAATACGGACTAAATTTTAATCTCAAAATTATGCCTTATACATAATTAATCCTATCTTTGTGTCGTTCAAATAAGGCTATTTAAGAACAGCACTTAAGAACTAAAGTTATAAACCATTGATACACAATATCTTCAAACAAAAGTAACTCTTTTCTTTAGACCGTACAAGAAAAAGGAGAGAATATTAACATTTGTATATTAATAGGTGCTAAGAAAAAGTTTCATCATTATTCTACTCATTCTCAACCAAATAAGAAAAAACCGATGATTTATTCGAAAAATATTCAGTAAATTATTTGTTTGTTTCAAAAAAAGCCGTACCTTTGCACCCGTTAAACATCGCGGAGTGGAGCAGTTGGTAGCTCGTTGGGCTCATAACCCAAAGGTCATTCGTTCGAGTCGGATCTCCGCAACTAAGGAAAAGAAGAATCGCAGAAATGCGGTTCTTCTTTTTTATGACGACTCTCCTGTAATGATTCTATTCACAACCCCATCTTCGTTATCAACAAGGATATCAACAAAGTTATCAACAGGTTAATTCATTTATAATAAAACAGTTAACCCGATAGAGCCATTTTATATCAACAAGGTAATATTTAGTTATTCACTACTCAGTTGGGGAGCTTATTTACAACATAAAAAGTCGACTGACTCCCAATGAATCAATCGACTTTCATATTCTTCCGAAAAGGGATATGGCTATTAATGTTTATAGAACTTCAATACTTTTTTTGCATACCGTTTTCCTAATAGCAATTGCGCTTCTGTATTAAAATGAGGATCCGTCTTGTCTTTGTACCATCCCAATCCTTTTGACGATACCCAATCGGAATTGGGAATAAATGAAGAAACCTTCTTAATCATCTGATTAAAGGGAGTTGTACCAGCTTCTCTTTTCGTCCAGTTCCATTGAGAAATCTGTCCTACAACAACCGGCAGATCCGGCAGTTCCAAATCGGCACGCAGGTCTTTCACTAAGGAAATCAGTTTCTGCTTATATGCTTCCGGATTCGAACAATCGGCTTCCCCCTGATGCCAAATGATTGCTTTCAAAATACCTCCCTGTTTCATCGCAGTCCGAATCCGGGAAAGAGCTTCTTCATAATATCCGTCTTTACTCCCTTTTAGCCAGGAGTTGATGGACGAACCTCCACGGGCATTTACTACCAGTCCGACAGGACGTTTCGTTTGCAAGAACATCTCTTTTGCAAAACTATAGGCCGGCCCCAAACGCTGCATTGACATCTCTTTCCGAATGGTAGAATAACGGTTTAAAGGATTTACTGCCGGTTCAAAACGTCCTTTATCATTCAACAGATACACATTTTGCAAAGTATCCATGACTTCCGGTGTCAATGTTGCACGACCTGCCATATTGGACTGTCCGATACATACATACAAATCCAATGAAGATGGAATATCCTTACCATTCTCTGCCCACACAAATAGGGACTGCAAAAGTAGCAAAGACAATAAATAAAAAGTTCGCCTCATTTATACAGTATTTGTTATTAATAATTTCGATAAATACGGATAGCGTTCAGTATAGTCTCTCCTTCTTTCTTATGGAAATCGATACTTAATCCTTTCCCATCTTTCACCGTTACTACAAATTTCTTGATTGCAGCACGAGCATATCCATAATCACGGGCAACATTGAAATCATCTACAACGGTTATTCCGTTGATTGAGATTCCGAAACTACGGTTTCCAACAAGCGTCTGTTCCGAGTCTGCTCCCAAATTATAAATCAAAGCCTCTTTCTTTTTGTCCGAATCCAATTCCGCCCAATACAAAGATACAGAATATTCCCCATCCGGCACATCGGCCTTAAAAGACTCTATACCCACACGCTGGGTCTGAAAAACCGGATTCATATCTGTACCGCAAATGTCAATATCCGAGCCCAGCATAGTACCGAAACCTGTTTTACGACGATAAGGGGTTCCACCGACAAAGCCCCAGCTTCCCGGCTTATATTCCTGTTCGGGAATCCATGCGACATTGGCGACACGGTCTTCAAAATATCTCGGAGAACCCAGCATTACATTTATTTCCGTAAATGGCAGAGTTTTGTCTTTCAACTGAGAAGAGACCAACTGAAAGTGGATTCTAAGCATATCATGCAATTGGATATCACCTGCTACCGCAAGAGCTTCCAATTGATTTTCCCCATTAACAAACGGCACATCAAACAAGGCATAACCGCTTTCCGTTTTTTTCTTTCCCAGACTTTTGTCATTGACAAACAGTTCGACTTCTTCTGCATTAGAAAAGACAGGAACAGATTGGACACACTCATTCTGTTCCGTATTCACAACGCCACCGCGGGCTTTCCATTCTCTATTACCGATAGCAAGTATCGGGCGGCGAATCAAGGCTGTCTTATAGAACAAGTAAGTATCTTTCACTTCCCGATCCAATCCGAGAATGCCTTTGTTATTGACATGAGGAACCGCGTCAACACGGGATTCCGAATAAAAATCATTCAAATTCCACAAGCTGGAACCTGCAACAAAAGGACGTTTCATCATTTCGTCAAGATAATGTTTATGATAAATCAAGCCGTATTCCTGCGAGAAGTCGAAACGTTCCGGTTGATAAGAATGAACACGGGGATCTACACCCGGACCATATTCCGTCACTATCAGCACTTTGCCCTTATACATCTTATGAGCACGGTCAAGCAGACGTTGGAACTCATTAATATCCGGTTCATACCAACCTTGATAGAGATTCCATCCTTGAATCATCGGTATCTCCGTCAGATGAGCAGCTTCGTAAAATCGAGGTGCATTATGATAGGCCATCATAGTATATCTTGAAGGATCTTCCTTACGTATTGTCGCTTCCAAAGTCCGGGCTACCTTTTCAGTAAAATGATAATAATCTTCGAGTTGCTTACCTTCCGTGTAGGGACGACGCAAGAAAATCTCATTCATATATCCCCAAATCATGACAGACGGACGATTGAAGTCCTGACGTACCATTTCTTTTGCCATTTCAACGCTATTAGTCAAAAACTCTTCCGTTTCTGTAACGGCATTAACGACGGGAATCTCAACCGAAGTCACAATACCCAGTTTATCACACATCTCCATAATGACAGGATCTTGCGGGTAATGCGAAACACGTAGGAAATTGCCTCCCATTTCTTTCAACATGAGCACATCCTGCACATGCAGTTCATCCCGTAACGCATTCCCTTTCTGGAAGTAATCCTGATGACGAGCAGTACCGATCAGTTTACGCCATTTTCCATTCAAGAAAAAGCCTTTCTCCGAATCAAACTCAAACCAGCGCAAACCTAACGGACTCACTACCTCATCCAGCAACGCACCTTTTTTCTTATCAAAAATACGCGTATATACCATATACCGATAAGGATCGTCTATATCCCACAAACGAGGAGAATCTATTTTTATCTTTTTAGAGATATCCGCCTTTGTTTCACCGGATACCAATTTTATATCCGCCTGAGTCCTTTTCACTTCTTTACCATCTGCATCGCAAATCAGACTTTCCACAATGACTTCTGCAGACCGGAGTGTATTATTCGTCAATAGCGTAGTTATTTCCACAGAGGCTGAGGAGCTATTCACTTCGGGGGTACGGATATAAACTCCTGACGAAGCATAATCATTCGTCGCAATGTGTACCGGATTCATAAATTGCAGATAGACATCACGATAGATACCACCAAAGAAAGTGAAATCTGCGGACAAGGGTGGAATATTAGGATTATAGGTATTATTTACACAAATGGCAAACAGATTCTCCTGCCCATAACGTAGTTTGGAAGTTATGTTAAAGCAGAAACGGGTATATCCGCCTTTGTGCTCCCCAACGAATTGTCCGTTCAGATAGAGTTGTACTTCCTGATTAGCGCCTTCAAAGTAAATAACAGCCTGACGCCCTTCCTGACTTTTGTCTACAAACAACTGTCTCCGATACCAAGCCGGTCCCCGATAAAATCCCGGAGTTTCATCATCCGCATCCTTATCATTCCAGGTGTGAGGAATATTGACTGTCTCCCATGAAGAATCATCGCAATTATTTAACTGCGCCTCAAACGGAGAGCCTTTGGTAAACTTCCATCCGTCGTTTATGGTATACACCACACGCTGTTGAGCTTGTGCCCATCCAACAACAAACAACATAATAAAGATATAGAGAAACTTCTTCATAATCTAAACACTTATAGTTAAAATTTTATTTTCATCTCTTCACCTGTATAGACAGACTCCTTATTTTCAAGAACAGTCCCATCAGGCATATACAATCTCACATACATTTTCACCCGTTCCGGCATACCGGGATAGCTACCATCACGCATCCCGATAATCAATGTCCGCTCTTCCTCCTTCCACTCCATCGGAACTTGCGAGCAGACTCCCTCTTCGTAACGGTAGGAGTCTCCTTCATCCTCATACCATAAAAACGAAGCGTCCGCTCCACCATAAATACGAAGTTCCAATTCACGGTCCGGATACTCCATTGCATATTGTTTCGCTTCAGCCAAAGGAAGAATAGAACCGGCCTTTATATACAAAGGAAGTACATCCGGAATATTTGCCTGTACATATTCTTTTCCACCGTTAAACGCCTCTCCTGTCCAAAAGTCATACCAATACCTGCCTTCATGTTCCGGCAGATAGACAGTAACATTCTTTTCTTCCGATTGCGAATGAAATACCGGACGTACCAAGAAAGATGTACCGAACATATAGGCATTATCGACATCAAAAGTCCGGGTATCTGCCGTAAAGTCCATTGCCAATCCTCTCAACAGGGTATAATGATCAGCCGTCACTTGATGAGACATTGAGTAAATATAAGGTAACAGACGATAACGCAGATTTATATATTTTACCTGATTATCATAGAAGGAGGTTCCCTTCTCACCAAACTGCCATACCTCACGTGACACATTTGTACCGTGAGCACGGAAAATCGGAGTGAATGCACTAAACTGAAACCAACGTGAATACAGTTCCTTATAATCATTGCTTTTCAGCCCGTCGGGATATTGCGCATCACGTTCGGTAACGAAGAATCCACCGGTATCAGACGTCCAATACGGAATGCCGGACATGGATAAGTTGAGTCCGGCAATCAGTTGTTTATGCATATTCTCCCAAGACGCCGAGACATCGCCTGACCATACAGCTGTTCCATAATGCTGTTGCGAGGCAAAAGCGGAACGGGTAAGAATGAATACACGTTTCTGTTTACTTTCCGCCCGCAGACGTCGGTAGAAATCTTTCAGCATTTCTAAAGAATAAGTATTCAGATAACGATGGAAACTGCCTAAATAAGTTTTCCCAGCCGATTTAGTCCGCTCTTCTTGCTTCAGTTGGGTGAACCCATCCCGGAAAGACGGTTCTGTCGCATCCATCCACCAAGCATCCACTCCCATATCATAGAGTCCTTTCTTCAGGTATTGCCAGAAAATGGTTCGTGCCGTAGGATTATAAGCGTCAAAAACTTTATAACCCGCCCATGTAGGTTCATCAAACAAAGCTCCGATGGAATCCAACGAGTGGTAAACTGAGGTCTCCGGTCCGAAACCAGGCCACACAGAGAGCATGAAATGGACATTATCCTGTTGATGTAATTCGTCAATGACCTGTCGGGGATTATCAAAATGAACCGGATTGAAAGTAAGACTGTTCCAATGAGGCTTGTCTCCCCAATATTCCCAGTCTTGTACAATATTATCCAACGGAATTCCTCGTCTACGATATTCCTTCACGACCGCTTTCAACTCATCAAACGATTTATAGCGTTCTTTCGACTGCCAAAAACCATACACCCATTTCCCAAACATCGGCACATCTCCCGTCAATTCACGATAACCGGCAACAACTTCATCCATATTTTTACCATATACGAAATAATAGTCGGAAGCGTCGCCCACTTCGGAAATAAAAGAATAACCTTCGCTTGTATCTTCAAACTTAGTTGAAGAGTAATTATCCCATAAGATACCATATCCATTCGTCGATATAAGGAACGGATTGACAATGTCCATATTTGCTTGTAAGAGAAGTACGGATTTTCCACGATAGTTCATGATACCGTTCTGATACTGCCCCAGTCCGTAAATAGCCTCCTCATCAGTAGGTATAAATCGCTGAGTAACTTCGAGACATTGTTCTCCGCCTACTTCCGAACGTTTGAAGTTTCGTGCCTTTCTACGGTCTTTCTCTTTTAACAGCAATTTTCCGGTCGATGCCTCACGGAAAGTAAAAGCCTCATCCGACTTGTCGAAACTCACAAGAAGTTCATGAGTACAAAAGACGAATGCTTGTTCGGTTTCCTCCCATTTATAATCGGTAAACGTCGGTTTCTCCACATCGACAACCAGTCTTTTTGTGACCAAAGTATCACCCTCGGGGTATGACAGAATCCGTACACATCCCGCCGACATAAACTCAACTCTATATTGAATACTGTCACAGATAAATGAACAACCTCTGTTATCTTCATGTATTGAAGAGGAACATCCGAAACACGAAAGTATCCCTAAAACTAATAACCAATATTTCAAACTCTTCATCAATAGATTTATTTGACTGTGTAGATATTATAACCTAATGACAAATTGCGGATTACAACGTTTCCTTTCAAATAGAAGGTAGGCATATTAAATCCGTTGACGATGTTGTCCTTATACAATTCCACTTTCGCTCTCTTCCATTCTCCCGTATTGTCAGTACGTATCCGGGATACGATTTTAAACGGTTCTTTCGGCTCACGCAATGTGGACGACCGTATAAAGAGAGCTTCATTCCCTTTATCCAGATATTCAAAATATAAGTATCCCACATAGTTATTCATCTGTAATTTGGAAACCAATTCTTTGGGCAAGGATATGGAAAGTGTTTCTTCAGCAGTATATCCTCCGGATTTACGTTTTCCCTGAATCTTCATATCCGACTCACGCAAACGTTTCATCTCAACACTCAAGGCTGACTTAGCTGTCTTTATATCGTTCTCTATTTGAGATAATAGTCCTATCGCTACCGGGTAGCGTCCCTGACTAATCAGCAATGCCGCTTTATCAAGCGAACGATAACAAGCAGACACATCCATCTTCGACTTTTCCAAGAAACGGGTTTCTTTCCGCAAGTGGAAGAGCATTAACGGCAAGGTCAAACCACGCTCGTCCGCCTGTTCACCTTTGAACTCCGCAGCATATTTCAAAGTGGTACGCAGTTCACGATCCCCATTCTCGATGGTCGGTTCGATCTCGTGTCCTTCGGTGTAGTCACTCCAGGAAGCGATGAACATCATATCCAGACTGTCTTTCTCCGCCATGCAAAATTTCCACATACTACTATATGTTTCTCCGTTATTGCGAGGTATATAGAAGAAATGTCCGCGCCCCCAACCTGCACATCCCCGATTATCCATACCCGGCATTGCAAATCCGGATTTAATTGTATAGGCAGGATTATTACTGTGCCAGATCGAGTCACGGAAAGGTTTCATAAATTCGATTACATCATCCTGAGTAGCATAATTATCCCATTCGGCGTGTTCCTGATCTCTTGTCCGGACACGTGCAGGAAGCCATGCGGTTGGAATTTCCCCGACTTGTTTCCATGCATCCATTTCATCACTACGAGTGACGGGAACATATTTATCATTCTCCAGTTTTCCCCAATCAGCCCACCGACGTAAGGCAACAGGTTGTTTCATTCCCTGAGGAAGTTTTACTTCTGACAGAACTTTCCGGTATTCGTCAACTTTCGCTCCCGGACCGAAGTGATAGAAAACGGGCATTCCTTTTACAATAGGTGCAGTAGGACCAGTAAAGACACTGTCGACAAGATATTGATAACACTTTGCCATATATCCTGTCTTCGCTTCACGAGTGTTTATTTGCGGATAGATTTTAGTGATCCAATCATAATACAGCCAACCGTCGCACCAGTTTACACCTATCTCGAAATTATACTTCGCCGCCACCTTCTGCATTTCACGCAACAGGATGTCATTTTCATGAGGCTTGAATCCCCATTCGATAAAGAAGCCGTCTATCTTGGCCACCTTAGCCGACAGTATCTGATATTCGATATAATCGGGATCCAAATTCGATTGCATCCCGACTTGCGGATAAGCGACTGCCGCAATCTCATGCCGTCCTTCACTGTCTATCAGATCAGCGTTATAACACAGAGACTTCCTTCCGGTTGTTGATTTTTCCGTATTGGCATACATCTCCCAACGCCCCAGCTTTCCATCATGCTGACGAGTATAGCGCACGCCATGAAAATCGGCATACACTTTCTTTCCATTTTGCGCCAAGCCCGGTAATACGACCGATACCAATAATAAAAGAAGAAGAGGTTTCCTCATTATTCTATAACTTAATTATTCAACTTATATACTTTATCAATCTTCTACAAATACAATGCTTTATCAGTCCTCACCCAGCACCAAATCATGCTTTTCCGGATAACTGAAAGTATTGTCTATCATCCAACGTCCTTTATAAAGCTTCGCTCCGTCCATCTTGAAGAGTTCTTCTCCCTTCTCATTTACAAGTCCTTCAGCCCACCACTCTTCAGTCGGTTTCAGCATCAAGATTCCGTCAGGTCCGTTACAGATGCTTTTTATATCAGCGATATTGTAGACTTTTTCACAAGTCGGTTCGGCAGAGTCATTAGTCGTAGCGTCGGTAACTCCAGTCAAATCAAACTTATAGACAGCCGAAGCAGCTGTAAGCCATAATTTATCTTCTTCACCATATACCGGAAACAAATCATGTCCGCCCGATTCATTGCTAAATGTATAAAGGATAGTCTGATTTATTAACTTAGGATTGCTACGGTTGCCATCATACTTAAAACGGAATAATGCAGTAACTCCCTCTTTTTTGGTAGCTGTAGCATAAAGATATGACCTTTTCTTATCCCAAACTACATTATGAGCATTACCCAGCTTCACCGTATTAGCCTTTGCTCCCAATACTTTAACTGTATCCACTACAAAGGTATTGATTTCACCTGATTTTGACTCTGCTGTCACAATATTTCCATCCGGCAATATCTCTGCAGAGTGAGGGTTCTGTCCGCAATTTGCGTAGAACATCAGTTTATGGTCCGATATACGAATTAATGCCACCGCCCCACCGGAAGCAGTCATCAAAATATAGCGTCTATTAAAAACCGGTTTTACTTCACTCGGATTAACAAACCAACCCTGCTGTGCAGCAGGGACACAAGCCGTATAAGGGTCCCAACTCCAAATATTATGTTGTGTCACCGCATCCCTGATTACGATAGCACGTCTGGACTGTTCCGCCAAAACGTAAGCTTTTTCAGGAAGCTGGAACAATTCATTTTTCACATCAGGAGTCTCATCATCGGAGCAAGCTCCCAAAGCTATATTAAATCCTAAAAGGACTGCTAATAAACTAAGCTTTTTCATGGTTCTCTTTATTTTAATTATCTATTCGTTTCTTAAAATTTTTCATTTTTCCGTATCGAATCTACTCTTTATCATAGTAGTCTATCAATGAATAAACAGCGAGATTCAACTGTCGCATCGGCAACAGGAATGATTTATAAGGTTCATATTCGATAGAGACAATTCCTTTATTGGACGCTTTTCCATCCGAATCGTAGCCATCATTGTATTCAAAGTGTACCCAGCCAACACAATTTCGGGCTTCAAGTAAGCGGAGACAGAAATTCTGATAAAATTCTCCTCTGTTCTTTTGGGTACGTACCAGCCAACCGCCGCCTTCAACATTAGCATATTTGATACCTTTGTAAGTTGCATCATCCGCTTTCGTATAAAATTCGGAAACTAAAAAAGGTTTCGTTCCACACCATGCTTTCAAGTTTGCCAGGAAATCGGTTTCCGGCTGCCAACGGGCATAGTAGTTGATAGAGACCAGATCACAATAGCGAGCACAAGCTTCCACTACCCTCCGGTTATATTTACTCCAATCGTGTAACCGTGTTCCCAATATCAGGTGTTCCGTATCATGTCGCTTCACGGTTTCAGTAGTCAGCCGATAATAATAATCAGCAACCATTCCCCGGAACTCCTCTTGATTCTCTTTCGTGATATTAGCAACTGAAACGATCCCTCTATCCTGCATAAACTTTTCAGCATACTCCCGTGCCGCTTTATAGCGTTCGGGCAAAGCTAGGAAATGCTTTAAATCAATTCCCCGCAAAGGGTCAGCATTCTGATAACTGGCAAATGGTAATTCATTGTCGAGATAGAAACCGATAAAATGCTTATCACCTGCGAATAAGGCAGACTTTTCACATACCAGATTATCTATGTACGATGCAAATGTCGGCTCGAAAAGAAGTACCAGGCGATTATATTTATCATCATTAAACGCATAGCCTAAATTTTTACTCATATCCCACATAAAAGTGCGAAGCAAATACAGATTTTCCGCATACGCTATCTTTTGTGTCTTTGGTGTAAGCAAATTAGCGCGAACTGCTGCCGGAAATGCTTCTATACGGCTAGAGCCATACGATATGTAGTTTATATGATTGTCCGCTATCAATTTACCAGTCTCTTCACTCCATCGGGTTTCGCTACCGAACCGAGTATTGAAGGTCTCCTTATGAGCGGATGATTCTCCCGGACGGACGTGCTGAATTCCATGAATTATAACCGCTCCATTATCCGGATCAAGCAAATAAGAACGTCCTCCACAACTAGCCACACGAAAGAATCCCTCCTTTCCAACCACAGAAGATGGCTGCAAACCAATTCGCCCTCCCCATGCCGTCCGAGTATAATCAGAAAACGGAGTATACCAATTCATATTGTCGATAGTACGGGTTTCCTGTGAATCAGCCGTTGTCCACGCCTGAAAGGTTCCATTCTGCCATTTCCGATATTCTACATTCAGAAAAGTATATTCTTCTTTGTCCGAAGGGGTGTCTCCCCCTTCCGGTTTCAAAGGTTCTTTTTCGTCTGAGGAAGAACAACTAAACGTCAACTGTATCAGTCCGACCAAAGATAAAAAGAAAAAATATCTATATATTATATGTTTTCTCATATTACTTTCAGCTACTGCACATTATTACTTAACCAACGTGCTTGTTATCAATCGCATCTTTCGTATACTCTATCTACAGTTCACCGGGGATAGCTGTTAACAACTCTCGTGTCGGTTATTAATAGAAAAGTTATCCTCCACTAGGAGAGAACTTCCTTCCCCCTTGTTGCAAACATCTTTTATCCTTATTATAAACTATAAACGAAGCTTACGTTTTTATAAATGCAAGTTGCGTTTATAAAAATAAAGCTTGCAATTATAAAAACGAAGCTTGCGTTTATAGTTTGTATCGGACAGAGAGCAACTTTACTCCCAATGAAAGGGAAATTTAGTCTTAATAGAAAAGAAGTTTTCTATTAAGAGTTCAGACAGTAAGCAATACTACCCTGCTTACTTCTTCTTAGGAAATTTGATTTCAACTGTTAATACACGAGCTTGCGTATTGACGCTGTTTAAAGCTCCCTCACCGTAAGAAGGTGTTATATCCATTATTTTCATCACACCTATTCTATCTGCACCAGCGGTAGAAGCCGACGCAGTTTTAAAAGCAATGATATCTCCCACAGCCATAGGTTTTACAAATTTTGCAGTTATCATGCTACCTGGAATCTTAGATGAAATAGAAGTTACTGTTGCATTATTATAGTCAAAATCAGTAAGTTTAAGTAATAAAGTGGTATTCTTTACACTTGCCGAATTCAAATTCGCACTAGAACCTCTAAATTCACTTTGTTTCTCTCCATTTATCGGATATAACCGAGGCTCTGAATCTTTCTTTTCTCCTTTTCCCATACAGTAGAAACATAAATCCACATTTTTAGCATTGTCTGCACTTCCCAAAGCATAGTCGACAGAATACGTTTTCATGTCATTCAATGACAACAAGCCATAGACACCCGGATAGTTATTATGGCCAGTATTCGCCAAAGGCTGACTAGCTATATTGAGAGTTACGACTTCCATATTTACATATACATTGACAGTACCTTCCGTTTCCTTTCCAATTCGTCCGTCAGAAACAACCACTTTTATCTGTGAAGTAGCTTCCGTCAAACTTATTTTTGTCATATAATCCAAATTTAACTCACCATTTTTCTTTTCATTCAGAACTTGCCTTTCTTGTCCATCCTCAATAAGATAGATCGTCACTTCACGAATTCCACGCACAGACTCCACCTTTATAGGAACTGATAATTGGACATCAGTAGTTCCCGACATTGGTTCAGAAGGCAAGGTCAATACAGGTTTCGGAACAGTTTTATATTCCACTGGTAAAGTTGAGATAGTCACATTATCATATATGTCTATGGCTTTTACTTTAAAGCCTTTGTCTCCCTCTTTGTAATCAACCATCTCGTTGTACATAAATTCCTTTTCACCTTCCAAATCAGCGGAACCTTTCAGTTCCTGTCCAACTTCAGAAACCAAATATGCTTCTACCTTTTTCAAGCCTGCTTCCGAAATAATTTTAAAAGTGGTACGAGGCATTACCGGATTTTCATCCATCTCATCATATACAATCTCTTCGGGATCGAATGTTATGACAGGACGTGCCATTACATCAGTAACAGCAATAGGTAAAGTCCCGCTCGTTACATGATTCAGTTTGTCCGTTGCCTCAATTATAAAAGCCTCGTAGTTAGCATTATATTCCAAGTTTTCAGAGAGACTATAAGAATTGGGATTGAAAAAGTCGGTTACAGTTTTATATTCTGTCACTCCCTCTACTGTCTGCAATTTCATTGTCACACTCTGAAGTCCTGCCTGTGATTTAATAACGGCCACTACCGGCAGATTGTCTACTTTATTCAAGTCAACGTCCAGTTGTTCCATAGGAAAATTGATCACAGGGGCAGCCGCATTAGGATCCAGACCATCATTATCGTCACCGCAGGCAGCAAAGCCCAAGCAAAGTCCTAGTATTAATAAGGTATATATTTTACGAATCATAATTAGTTCTCTTTTTAATTAACTGTGGTTATTTGGAATATTTACAATAGTTCTCAAATATATGAATCACACCATTTGTCGGCAGAATATTGCTAGTCTTAGCCTGCCGTTGGGGTGATTTTCCATTACTTCCGGTCTGATTCACAAGAATCTTACCTACCGCAGCCTGCCATGGGTTTTTCCATACAGACATTGTCATCAGCCCATTCTCTCCTTTCAGCATAGTTAATACGAACATCGGTTCTACCTGTAACTGTCCATAAGAACTATATTCTCCATCCACAATATGGTAAAGCAACATATTTTTTACCTTCTCTTTATCACAGTCTGTAATGGAAGCCGCACCTGCAAACTCATTATCACGATAAAGTTGCATAGCCGTATTATTCAAAGCTAGAAATGTATATTTATTATCTGTCTGCGTATAATAATCCTTCAAACCTGTATATTCGATTGCAGCTATCATTTCCGAGAACATATCTTTGTGATCTTGAAAATACTCCCACGCTGTCACTTTTACATACGGGTCATCTACCGAAGGCTCATAGTCATAATTCTTTTGCAAGTCCAGGTCGCAGCCGGTCAATGCCAATATTGCCCAACAAAAGAAAAGAGTCTTATATAATATTGTCTTTTTCATTGTTTCTACCATTTTAGTTGTTAGTATTACCATAATACGTATTCTGTACAATCTTCGGGTTCTCCAAGATATGTGAATAGTGAATCGGGAAAAGTTCATTTCCATCCTGCTCCATACCGTTGATAGGTTTCATCACTTCTTTCCACTTTCCGGTACGCAGCAAGTCAAACCACCGACGTCCTTCTCCGGCTAATTCCACCTGGCGTTCACGTAATATATAATTGACGACTTCGTCTTCAGAAGCAAAATCATTCTCTGTCAGTGTATTCAGACCGGCACGGTCGCGTACAGATTTCACCAGTTCCAAAGCTTCGCCCCATTTCCCCTGACGAGCACGAGCCTCCGCTTGGAGCAACATCATGTCTGTATAACGATAGATCGGATAAGCCACTTCACAGGTTTTGTTCAGAGAATTACTTATATCACCCGCCATATATTTACGCAGTTCGTTCCCGTTCTGATAGTTTTTCACCGTAAAGTCTTTACGCTGGTCACCTTGCATATCCTTCTCATCAAAGATACTCATAAACTTATCGGACATGACTGCCGCACGATTTCCTGAGCCGGAAAACCATTGATACATATAACTGTAGCCATTCGTGCCGACTTCATCCATGTTGAAATGAACAAGGAAAATAAACTCTCTGGAGTTATATTCATCATTTTCCGGTGTATCATCAGAAGGTTTATTAGTCAGTTCTTCCGTAAACATGGTATGCCAAGTAGCAATATTAGGCTCGAAATCTACAAAACGACCACCCTTTTTGGAAGCAATAGTCGCCATCTTGTCAATCGTTTGATCGGCCAGGTTATATTCTCCTGTCCACATATAAGCATCCGCCATGATGGCCCATACGCCACAGATAGAGATACGTTTACGTTCGTAATTCTTGTTACGGTTTATCAGTCCTTCCGCTTTCTTAAGGTCCGGAAGAATAACATGTTCCAAAATGTAGTTTTTATCCGTACGCTCCTTGTAGATTGCTTCCGAATACTTCTCTGTAGGTTCTGTAAACAAAGGTACATCCCCCCAAACACGAATAGCATAGAAGTAAGCTAAAGCACGCAATGCATAAGCTTGTCCAAGATAATCATTCCGGTCTGCCACATCAGGCATACTAATATTGGGAATATACTTAATAGCCAGATTTGCCTGGTTAATCATTTGATACAAAGTAGTCCACTTCCCGCATTTCTCATCTGTAGACATCAGGTTATTAATCACACGTGCCTGATCGGCCATTACCGGTGCTCCGGGAGCTACATTATCCGAACGGAACTCCCCCCAATAGAAATAATTCTCGCGTAAAGTGGAACGCAACAGTCCATAAATTTCATTTATACCAGCCTTAGCGTCACGGGCAGTCTGCCACATATCACCTGCCGGGATTTCACTTACCGGTTCCTCATTCAGAAAATCAGAACAGCTATTCAATGATAGAGCCAGACATACAGCTCCAACAAAATATTTTATATTCTTCATACGATATCTTCAATTAAAAGTTTGCAGAAAAGCCAATACCATATTCCCTCTTTCTCGGATAGCGGTAAGAGTCTTTACCGACTTGCAGAGGATTGTTGGTAGAAAATTCAGGATCGAATCCCGAATAGTTGGTCCATGTCAACGCATTGTTTACAAAAGCGTAGATATTTATATTCTTCAGCATCAGCTTCTTTATCCAATTTTCAGGAAGATCGTAGGCCACACGTATGTTCTGTAAACGAATAAATGAAGCGTCTTCCAAGTAGAACGAATTACCCATACGTGCATTGTTATAATCATCATTATATGGACGCGGGTAGATAGCCTGATCACCCGGATGTAACCACATATTATGGATGACTTCCGGCGAAGGAGTGGTTCCGGTGTATTTGAACATATTACGATTATGTTCGGCCGCATTATAAATCTGTCCTCCCAATGAATAATAGAATCCCAGATACAGGCTTAAGTTTTTCCAAGTCACGGTTGTATTCAAACCACCCGTTACATCAGGCATGGCATTACCAATCACCATACGGTCATTATCATCAATCACACCGTCACGGGTTCCTTCCGGTTCCTCCCAGTTGTAATCTCCTCCACGGAACGGTTTGCCATTCGGTAACGTTTTCTGGCGAATATCACCTGTATATTCCTTTCCATTCAACAAATATTTATATTGGAATACGCCATTTTCAAATACCGGAGTCAGTTGTTCCCATTTATCAGTGAAAGCATTCGATTCATCATATGCAAAGATACCTGCACTTTTGAATCCATAGAAGTCACCCACACGACCGCCTTCCTGCATCCACCAGATATCACCTTCCATATACGCTTTACCTTCAGACAATTTTTCAATACGGTTGATGTTTCTGGAGATATTGAAAGAAGCATTCCACTTCCAATCTTTCGTACGAATAATATCACCGGTAACGGCTATTTCAAAACCGCGGTTACTCATTTCACCGACATTGGTCTTCATATATGCAAAACCGGACTCTTTAGGCAATTGGTAGTTTGCCAGCAAACCATCTGTATATTTATCATAGTAATCGGCAGTGATTGTCAAACGGCTATTCCAGAAATTCAAGTCCAAACCAAGGTTGAACTGTTTAGTTTCCTCCCATTTCAGATTGTCCTTGCCGATGCGGGTAGGAATAACTCCTCCCACTCCATCGTAGATAGAATTCGGAGAATAAGAGTAGATATAGTCATAGTTTCCAATCGCTTCGTTACCTGTAATACCGAAACTTGCTCGGATCTTGCCATCTTCGAGAAACTTCTTCGAGAATTTCATAAACTTCTCGTCCGAGAAACGCCATCCCACGGATACGGAAGGGAAATTACCCCATTTGTTTTCTTTGGCAAAACGAGAAGAACCATCACGCCGCATAATGGCATTGAGCAGGTATCTTCCTTTATAATCATAAGTCACGCGAGCAAAAACGGAAGCCATAGAGTGATTACTTAATGTTGAACCTGTAGATGACAAATCCAGGTTTGCGGCAAAAGCATTCATTGTATAGATAAAATCTGTAGACGAGTTTATCCCCACAAATGTCTCGTTTTCATAACGCCATTGCTGAGCACTGACACCTACCATAGCCGTAAAATTATGATCTTTTATTTTGCGTGCATAAGTAAGGATGTCTTCATTCATCCAGTTCCAGTTCAGGTAATTATAAGAATAACCTTTATTCTGTTTCTGCCATTCATCAGTAATAAGACTCGGTTCCAGTTTTTTTCGTTTGTCCAAATAGAAGTTAGCATTAATATTAGCTCTGAACTTCAGATATTTGTTGAATTTGATTTCAAAGAACTGGAAGAAGTTAGCCTTATAAGAATCAGTAAAGTCAGTAGTATAATTAATTTGTGCGATGGGGTTCTTCTGACCATTAAATACCCCGACCAAAGAACCATCCGGATAATAAGTATTGAAATAAGGACGACGAGTCAATACTGCACTCAATAAAGTACCTTCATTCAGACCTTTCTTTTTAGAATAAGTCAAAGAAATACGGCTACCCATATTCATCCAGTCTGTCGGTGAATAATCTGAGTTGATACGGGTGTTCAGTCTTTGGAAGCCGGTATTCGAAATAATACCTTTCTCATTATAGTAACCGGTATTGATGAAATATTTCAATTTCTTTGTACCGCCACCTACACTGATATCTACTTGGTCTTTTTGGGCAGTAGTCGTGATCATGTCCAGATAATCATTATCTACATTGAAGAATGAGTTCAAAGGATCATCAAGAATATCTATACTTTCATTCGCATTACCTCCACCATACGTTTCAAAATACTCTTTACGGTACTGGTCGTACAGCAAACGTTCCGCACGATTAGCCTGCGGCACTTTATGAGACAATGTGCCCCATGAGTGATTATACTTTATATCAATACGTGCTTTACCTTCCTGACCGCTTTTAGTCGTGATAATGATCACACCGTTTGCTGAACGGGAACCGTAAATAGCTGCGGAAGCGGCATCCTTCAATATTTCCATAGAAGTAATATCATTGGTATTGATACCATCGATACTCTCCAAAGGCACACCGTCTACAATATAAAGAGGAGTGACTCCTTCGGCAGAGAAAGTAGATGTACCACGAATCTTAATGGATGAAGATTCACCGGGCTGCCCTGAACCGGATACAACCTGCACACCGGCAGTGGTACCCTGCAATGCCTCAAATACATTAGTCGCCATTTTCTGTTCGATGGCCTCACTTGAAATAGAAGTAATAGCTCCCGTCACATCACGCTTCTTCATCGTACCGTAACCTACTACAACTACCTCATCCAGTAATTTGGAATTTTCTTCAAGTGTTATATTCATCGTTTTATCTTTCACCACTACATCTTTAGCAGTGTATCCCATAAACGATACGGTTAAAGTGACCCCTTTCTTAGAAACTGTCAATGAGAAATTTCCATCCAGATCTGTAATAGCTCCATTAGACGTGCCTTTTTCCATCACATTGGCACCAGGTAAAGGAAATCCGGTTTTATCCACCACCACTCCTTTCACCGTAAATCCGCCTTGAGCATAAGTCGGACTGACAAAGGAAAAGAGACTCAAGGAAATCAAAAGAAGCGACTGAAGCCACCGTGCTTTTGTCCTGTTCTGTACATTTTTCATAACTAGAATAAAATTAAATTGGTTAATTATTAAGGTTTGACTCACTATTTTATTAATCAGGAGAAATACATTGGTACTCTCCCGTAAAATGTTGTCTTTTATTTATTACACAAATAATCATCTTTCATAATACTATACAATAATTATTATATTAGAATAAGATTATACAATACCCGGTCTGCTAAATAAGAGTGTGTGCGGACACACCCAATTAAAGAAAACTCAAGTACAAGCTGGCATGATCCAACGCCACAAAAGTATCGCATTTGAGCATATTGTACCCTATCGAATTGTTCGTTTTATCTAGTCTAAAAATTCAGATGACTTATTTTAATCACTTTACAGAGGGATCGGAAGGGGCATCATGAGATTTCCTATACTGTGTAGGAGCAATATCAAAAAGTTCTTTAAAGCATTTGTTGAAATATTGAGGATTTCCAAATCCTAACCGGTAAGCAATATCCGAAATGTTCATCTCCGGAGCATTCAGTAGAAAATATGCTGCTTTTTTCAGACGAAGATTCATGATAAAATTATTTGGCGTACTTCCCGTAATACCTTTTAGCTTCTGGAATAAGACGGTACGTCCTACTCCCATCTCCCGTGAGAAAGCATCTACACTGAATTCGGGATTTTCCATATTATCTTCCACCACTTGAGTAGCTTGTTCGATAAACTTCTGGTCGAGTTCATTTGTTGCAATCTTCTCCGCCTTGCTATCCAGTTGATGGGCATATTTATTCTGTAAAAGTCTGCGGGTATTAATCAGATTATTGCATTGCATCACCAGCCGCCGCATATTAAATGGCTTCACCACATAAATATCCGCTCCAATTCTCAATCCTTCCAACTCACGTTCGGGAGCACTAAGGGCAGTCAGAAGAACGACAGGTATATGGCAGGTTTCTATATTGTTCTTGATCTTGGCACATAACTCTGTTCCGGGCATTCCGGGCATCATGATATCCGAAATAACCAGGTCGGGTTGCATTACCTTTACTTTCTCGTACCCTTCCTTGCCATCACTTGCAGTTTCAACCGTATACAACGGAGAGAAGATATCCACAAGGATATTTCTGATCTCTTCATTATCATCGATCACCAGTAATTTACAGTCAGTAGTCCCGCTTTCACTTTGGGCTGACTGCACCTCTTTAACCAGCAGTTCTTTGTCTTCCGAATAATAAATATATTCCTTATCCTGCTCCGGTTCAATCCGGGCCACAGAAGAGTCAAAGTGAGCATCCCCTTTTTTCAGAGTGACCTTAAAACAAGAACCTTTTCCCAACTGACTTTCTACTGTTATATCCCCCTGATGAGCTTTCACAATACCCTGACTCAAAGCCAGTCCGATACCTGTTCCTCCATACTGTCCTATATTCTCAACCTGATAGAACCGCTCGAATATCTTAACATAGTCTTCCTCGGATATTCCCGCACCATTATCGGAAACGGAAAACATACATTCCTCCGTTCCATCAGCCAATTCCATACGGATAGTTCCACCGTCTGAAGTATATTTAAAAGCATTAGACAGCAAGTTATTAACCACCTTCTGTATTTGCATCCGGTCTCCCCACACGAGGCATTGCTCGCAGTCAGCATGCAAAACAAACGAAATATTCCTATTAGCAGCCAACTCCTTAAACAATACATAATGCTCTTTGAGCAAAGAATATAAGTCAAATTGAGAAACTTTCAGTTTCAAAAGTCCCTGCTCCTGTTTCCGAAAATCAAGCAACTCCGTAATCAATGATTTCAGGTTACCTGCATTTTTATGTATATTCAGCAGTTTTGAATAAGCATAGGTAGACAATTTGCCGGAATTCAGCAAAAGATCAACCTGCCCCAGGATAAGAGTGATCGGAGTTCTGATTTCATGCGAGATATTCGTGAAGAAACGAAGTTTGGATTGATTCATCTCTTCAATGTATTGCTTCTCGCGAAGTTCAAAATCCAATGAAGTTTTCAGGAACAGACGGATTCTATATTCTCTCACAATGAAGAATAGAATAGTCAGAATCACGCATACATAAATAGTATAGGCCCACCAAGTAGCATAGAAAGGTGGCGTAATCGTTATATCCAGCGATCTGATTACTTCCGGGAAGTTCTTCAGCCTGATCTCAAAGACATAATCACCCGGAGAGATATTTGTATAAGTAATGTCATTTCCCAGACGGTTCTCGCTCCATTCATCATTATACCCCATTAACCGATATTCTACCTCACCACCGCCTATATGCAGAAAATTATCTGTTGAAAAACCGATAGAAAACACATTTTGCAAGTAATTCAATTTGATCCGTCCGGTATAGGCAAAGGATTTATTTAAAATACCGGTTTGATCGCCTGTTGTTATCTCTTTGTTGTTGACATACAAATGAGCCAACTCCAGATCGTATATTTTCGGAGGATAATACAGACTACTTTCACGAATGGTCACCAATCCGGTAGCCCCTCCCATATAAATATCATGGTTGCGGGATACATGCATGGATTTCCGGTTCACAAGAGTCAGCGGGAATCCGGTTTTAGAATTGAAGTTTATCACTTTCCCCTCTTTCTGTTCCAGCATTGACAATCCATGTCCGGTACCGATCAATAAATTCCCGGAAGGGGTTTCCCCCAGTACCCTGATATTTTCTCCCGACAACACACTTTCAGGAGTATGTAAACGAAACAAACGTTCTTTCTTATCCAGCAAGAAAAGTCCGTTGCCATGTGTCCCGACCCAAATATTTCCCTTTCGATCTTCATAGATAACATTGACCAACTCTTTTTGAGATCTGACCCGTTTCTTCAGACTTATCCTATAGGTTTCAAACCGCTTTTCATCAATCACATAGGCTACACAACCATCGTCGGCAGCAAACCATAATCTGTTTTTCGAATCAAGCAATAGGGTGTTATAATTATGTGTAAACAGTTCCTTCTGGTGAAACAACACCTCGGATTTCAAGGTCTGTTTATCCAAACTCACAATAGCGGATGTTGTCCCGACATACAATTTACGAGGAGTATCCGCCAAGGCAAACAGGGCTTCTCCTACACTTTCTTCTCCAAGCGGTTCGAGATTATAGATATCATTCCGATAGTTATTAAGATGAAAACAATTCACCTTATTGGTAAAGTCGGCTGCAATCCATAAGCAATTATTAGCCTCATCAAAAACAACATCTTTCAGGTAGTCCGTACTGAAATGATATCCCGTATGCGCATTAAAATGCTTGAACTTTCCCTGTTCCGGTTGATATAAATCTAATCCCCCTCCTTCCGTACAAATCCAGATATTCCCGGCTTTATCTTCTGCCATAGCACCGACCACCGGAAAAGACAATCCGGTGTCCGAAGCATGATAATGCACAAAATGCTGATATTCCGGAGAGAAGAAGTTTACCCCTCCCCAATAAGTCCCCACCCAAACAGTTCCTTGTTTGTCCGTATAAAGAGACGTCACCGAACGATTGGACATAGCACCCACCCGGTTAGGATCAGCCTGATAATGGAATATTTTCCCGGTAGCCACTTCAATCTTACTCAATCCACTTCTGTAGCCTACCCATATATTCCCTTCCAGATCCTGACATAACGCTCTCGCCATATCATCCCGAACCGTGTAAACACTCTTATCATTATATTCATAGTGATGTATGATCGTACCTTGAGGTGAAAAACAGAAAACACCCTGATCCTGCGAACCGATCCAAATATTCTGGTCGTTACTTTTTATCAGTTTCATCACTTTAATTCCGGGCAAGTGAAGTGACATCGATCCGCAAGTATCTACACGCATCACCCCGCCCTCTTTCAAAGCAATCCAGAGACTTCCTTCGGAACCTTCCACCATCGTCGGGCCACTATCCGGCAGCTGCAAATCGGCATACATCGGTTTCAAGAGGCGGGTATTCTTATTGTATAAGAACAGTTTCCCTCCTTCTGCAATCCACACTCCCGTTTTTCCTTTGGCAAGAGTGGAGGGAGAAGTCGCCGGAAGAATATAATATTTTTCTGTTTCAAGGTCGAACTGGAAAAGTCCGGTAGAGGCCAACAGGAAAAGACTTCCCTGACCGTCTTCCACCATTTGAGTCACATATAAATTACCATAACTGATAGAGTCGTTATGAAAGTGGTTGAAGACTTTGATGTGATTGCCATCGAAACAATTCAGCCCGTCCAGAGTGGCAATCCATATACGCGATTTCTCATCCTGGCAAATATCGCTCACCGTTATTTGCGACAATCCATCTTCCACACCCAATGTTCTGAACTTGTATTCCTGTGACCGGAGTGGAAATACAAATCCAAAAAGAGATAGCAGAATAAAAAAATGGATCTTAGATAGTCTTTGTTCGCGCATATCAAAAATGATGGTTTATAGCACACATTAATCTCCCACAAAAGTAACAGTTTTTATGATATTCCCCAAATTAGATCAAGGCAAACGCATCTAATTATTGATAAGCTTGCTCAGACAAGAGTTATCTCATCCAGCTTTTAACCTTTCTCTTTAGCCCTTTTGTTTGTTTTTCATTTTTAAGTAAATTCAGGGCAATTCAATTAAGCATAGGGAGGTCTTGAGTAGATTTTCTGCCATGAGCTTCATTAAAAGTCCCTGACCCACTGTGTGTGAATGAAATAAAAAGAACCCATTCGGTTATGGCATAGCCATAACCGCTCGTTTTTCATTTTTCTATCATATATCATTTATCATATCTTTGTTGTTAGCAAGTAAGTAAGTCAGAGCACTAATGAATTTTCAAGTTCAATTAAAAGTGTGACACTGCAGGTCTGTAGAATGATTATTGGCCGATAGATGCCATATGGAAGAGCACCTCACATTCCGAAAGACTGCAGGCCTGCCTATTCTTCTTACAAATACTTATAGACTATGACAAGAAATACGAAAACGATCAAGTCCCCTGATGGGAACAAACTGGCAATTGTAAATCCAGATGCTGCTGGTATTGATATCGCTGACACAGAAATGCAAGTATGCGTTCCGGAAGGCCGAGATGGAGACAATAACCGTAGATTCGGTAGTTTCACCTGTGAGCTCAATAGTCGTCCCTTAAAAAGCATATTTCAGCGAAACATTCCGAGTGGAGATGCTTTCGCTGAAATATGCTTTTTAAGGGGCGACTACTTAATGTATCTGAATGATTCGTTCCACTCTTCCCAAAATCAAGAATCCGGTTTTGCCCACCACGCGAAAGGGCAATCTCATCAATGCAGGCGTAAGCACCGATGTTTTACTCAAACAACAGCCATCATTTGTACAAAGAAACAATATCAAGATGTTCTGAGAGTTTCTGACGAATCGCGCCAACTATTTTATTCAAGTTTTACAAATATACCACATGGATTCTCCTCCTTCGAGAAAGAGGAGAATTCATGCGGTATATGACTACTTGCGAAACTTTGAATATCTGATTAATGCTTCCAAGAAATAATAATCCGCATATATCAATGGAACATCTACTTCATTATTTCCAGGAAGATTGCCTACACTATGTTTTAAAAGAAAACCATGGTTTTCTTTTTCTTTCGCCCTATAATAATTATTACTTAGATTATTCAATATTCTTATACCCATATCATAATAAGTTTGTTTCTTATTTATATCTGAAACATAGCCACACAATTCAAATAAAGCAGAAGCCACAATACAAGCCGCTGAAACATCGCGAGGAATCACTTTATAATCCGAGGAAACATATTCAAAATCAGGATTAAAACCTTTTTCGCCAGCATTAAAATCCCAATATGGAATGCAATCATTAGGCAGATTCTTATGATTCAGAAAAAAATCGGCCATATTTATGGCTGTCTGCAGAAAACGCTCATCTTTGGTATATCTATAAACCATCGTAAACGAATAAATTCCCCATGCCTGCCCACGAGCCCATGTAGAACTATCAGCATAGCCTTGAGCAGTCTGCCTATGTAATATTTCCCCAGTGTCAGGAGCATAATTTACTACATGATAGGAACTAAAGTCTGATCGAATCTGATTTTTCATCGTTTTCTCAGCGTGACTTACCGCAATATCCCAATAAACAGAGTCATTTGTAGCCTGAGTTGCCCAGAACAGCAACTCCAAATTCATCATATTATCAATTATTACAGGATACTCCCAAGTATTTTTCCTCCCAATCGACTTTCTTGCATTCCACGATTGAATACATCCCACATTATACGAGTATCGCTTGCATAAAGACTTGGCAGATTGAACAAGTATGGGAATATATTTCGGATTAGCAGTCAAACGAAAACCATTACCATAACTGCAATACATCATAAATCCAACATCGTGATGACCAACGAAAAACTGAATATCTTTCAGACTATGAGTCCATTTCATTGCTTCATCTTTCCAACGATTGTTCTTTGTATACTCATACATATACCACAAAATGCCCGGCCAAAAACCGGATGTCCAGTCCTCAGCCGGTACACACCATAATTTATCTTGTTTCACCGTACGAGGAAAACAGGTTATATCCATAGCTTTCTTGAGCATAGCTTGATATTGAATCTCTGCTAATTCAAAGTTCTTTTTTACAATATCCTGACTTTTAGCCTCCCATCCAATGGAAAAAAAAGCCAAAATTATAATTGCTAGTTTTATTTTCATTATTACACTCTTATTTTCGTTCGTTAAACAATGGAAACATCAAAGGCTGCACGTTTTTTTCTTCTTTTGCCTCCGAAATCACAACCCATTCTCCTGGCTCTAGTATAACTTCTTTTTTGAACGGCTTACGAATCAGCATCCTAGATTCTTTTTCTCCTGCATTAAATGCAATGATTGAATCACCGTTTTGTTGTAAGACAACATCTGTCAAGTCAGGGAAACGAAAAGCAAACATCTTATCTTGATAGTCTGAAGCACCCCATATTCCTACACTTACCAAATCTGCATACACTTTACTTTGCCTAATAACTACGCCTTTACCAACTATATCAAGATTACCGATCAAAACTGATTGGAAACTGAATGCAGACAGATTATTCCTTTTATCTAATACTACCTCAGCCGTTTCTTCGTCTGTAAAAATCCGTTGTCCCCAAATCATATATTCTGACCTAACATCTATATTTTCCGTACTAAACATTGGACTTACATTTTTATACGGATATAAGAACGTAGCAAAAGACGCCGGAGTTTCCTGTTTTTTACGAAAACGTACAGTTGGGATAGCACGGTGTTCTATTGGATACCAGCCTAATAAAGGCGTATCCTGCCCTTGAATTATTTCCGTTTGCAAATTCTCTTTATCTATTGCATATATACCTATTTGTACGCTATCATTTCGCACACTATGCACGTAATGACCATCAGAATTTAATGCAGCTGTCGGTGCATCAAGATGAAAATGTGCATCAAATACATGTTCTCCACTACCTTCGAGCTGGTCAATAATCAAAGCATAATAAGGTTTAAGATACAAGACATTCCGAGTATGTGTCACTGTTGTGTCCCGATCATTCATCCATATTTGAGGCTGGTAACTTTTCTTCGGGTTATATACATTAGTCACATATCCGTCGGTATAACTGGAGGAAACGTAATCAAACAAAGGCGTCGTACAAAAAAGATTATCTACCGGAGAGAATTTTTCAGGTATCACCTTCTTTCGGTATTGCCATTTTCCATCTACTATGATAGTATTGTGCGAAGGAGTATTAATTGAAAAACGCCTCCAGTCGGACTGATCATAAGGATATTTGCCCGGATCAAATAATAATGTTTTCCCCCACGCCTTCAATACTATCTGAAGTTTTTCCTGTTCGACATGACCAATTCCCTGCGGTCCCCCTCTGAAGAATAAAAACATACCATTGTCCCTCCATCCACTTCTCATCATATAAAATCCCGCATAATTCAAAAATGTCGTACTAGGTAATTCCTCACCTTCTTTCCCATCCGATACTACCCATGCCAATACCGGATCATAACCAATCTTCAACCCTTCTTTTGATATCTCTTTAATCTTTTTCAAACTTGAATCGTTAGTCCTCACATGGTCTCCCCATTGATCCATAAGTAAGACTGGCGCCCGATACATATCCAACAATCTGGATGTAAATGACTCCGGTAATCTGATATCATTTATTTTTGCAATATCATACAATTGTTTATAGGTAGCTACCACCCCATAGTGATAACTAGGCGATAATTCGGCCTGCAACCCGTCAGGAGGCACAACTTTCTTTATTTCATCCACATACCTATTCATTGCGACTGTACGCCATTCTTCTGCTTTTGCAAATTCCTGAAATACACAACCCATGGTAAATAATGCCGCACACTCTGTCGTCACGTGATTTCCCGTACGCTCAAAATCCCTTAACAGTGTATTTTTAAGATGCTCTGCATGTTCATAAATCAACTTTAAATAAAGCGTATTGTCTTCTGCAGTAAATCGTGCAGAATTCCTAAAAGTCAGATATGTATTAAGCCATGTCCGTATTCTTATTGCTGTATCTAAAGTTCTCCAAATAGGTTTCACTGTCAAAGGATTATCTTTCGCAAAGTCATACATAAACCACCTCCACTTCTCCAGATACTTTTCGTTTCCTGTCTTTTTATATGCTACTACAAGTTTATTTAAAAAATTGATTCGCGAAACACAACTATAAGTCCATTCAACAGTATAATTGGGGTCACCGCTTTCCCTAGGATTAAATAGCCAGTCGAAATGTTCTCCCATATATACCCTTCCCTCTACATAAGGTCGTTTCAAATTTATATCATCATAAATATAATGCATACAAACACTATCAGCTGCAATATCTGTTTCGTCTGATAGTCGCTCAGCTACAAATGGTTCCATGAACCATTTTCCACCACCAGCCAACCTTTTATATTGAAGCAAAAGAAATTTAGCTGCCGAATAGTCGCCTTTTTCCACACTGTTCCTCACATTCAGCATATCCGGGATATCAAGTCTGAGTGAACTAAAAAAGAGAGAATCGGAAGGCAACCAGTCATGACTATATATTTTGTATGGAAGACAAACTCCCATACAAAATATTAGAACCAATACTTTATTCTTCATTTTTACAAGTTAGGATATTTAGACATCTTACGATCGGTAACTCTCATTAATGTTGCAAACGTCCACCCATGATGAGATACCCTGTTTCCTTTATAACCTCCCAAAACTGGTTGAAAACTACCGACAAATGATTTATACTCATCATCAAAATAGTCATTCATAGCCTCATACAAATCAGTAGGAGCATCTTTACTCCTTACCTTATCTGTTGTAAAAGTCCAATGTGGCCATTCTGTGCGATTTAACTCATAATAAAGTAAGTAATCCAATGCCTTTTTTAATGATTTTTCTCCTGACTGCCATGTAAACAAATTCGTTTCAATCGTATTATATGCTAATTGAGCAGACAATGTTATGGGCGTCAGCGCATAATAAGTATACCATAACCCATTAGCTTCTCTTCTTGTTTCATTAGGCATTGCTCCATCAGCCGATATACATTTAGGAAGACGTGCCGGTATTCTATCCAGTTCTTCCTTAACTTTATCGTTCAATTCTAAAATATGATAAGCCATAGCAGTGGCAAAAAGTCCCCAATCTCCCCAATTATTAGATTTGGTTCTGATTAATCGGAATGATTGTGGCAAAGCCACAGATTGTATCCACGTTTTGAAGGCTGTTTTTTCTGTAGCAGCCCAAATATCTTGTCCCAGCAACAAATCTGCCGCAATCATCATCTGTGAAATCAAGTTTGCAGCAGTGAGTACCGTCCCAGTATCATTGCCATCTTTATCATTCTCTGTTATAGTTTTATTTATCGCAGCCCATGCATTCAAAAAGTAAATAGCTTTATTTCCATATTTCTTATCACCGTTCAATGCATATGCTAAAGCATTGGCATATGCCGCATGGCTATCAAGAGCCAAACCTTGCTTAGCATCAATATTCTCATCCTGTCCACCATAAAAAGCAGGAGTATGAAAATCTTCCACAGCCTCATGTTCTCTATCCTGATAAGAATCAGCTAACTCGATAAGTTTATTATAAGCGCTTTTCCAAGGTTCTTCTTTTTTATTGATTTTTCCGGCAACAAATTCAATCTGAGCCTGTGTATGGAATCTAGGAAATTGCGTACTTTGAGAAATTGGTATAATTAAGTCATTTTCACCCGGTTCCTCAGGCTCCTCCGGTTCCTCAGGTTTGGGTTCTTCAGCATTTGCATACTCTTCTATCACAGGAACTTTAAATTCAGCACAAGATTCAAAACTAAACGTTAACACTACGATGAGTAGTAGATTTATATAAAAATGTATTGTTTTCATATACAGTATTATTTATAAGTTAAAAATGTAGTTGCTTTACAGCTTTTATTCACAGAAAAACGTATCCACCTTGCCTGGAAGCTATCTGGAAATTTAAAATTAAACGATTTGCCTGCTTCCACCTTTATCTTTTTGTAAGTTATCCATTCTCCATGTCCGATAGGATTTACTTCTAAGGTAAATGTCACATCCGAATTGTGATTATGAGAAAGAACCAATTCTTTTTTATCATAGAAGCCTATTAAATAAGGATCAGAATATTCGTCTGCACTAACTTGTGCATTTTTCCATGGACCGCCATGTCCAACAGGCTTTCCAAGTGTCCAAAGATCATCTATCGTTCCGGCCCATAGCATTGCCTTGCCATCCGATGAACATATGACATGGGGATTGTTTTGAACCTCATATGGATTCAATCCACTCATAACCAGTAATCCCCTGTATGATGCATAGTCATGAATACGAAAATTGTGAGAAGATATCGGACGTATCTTAGCAAATCCATCTGCATTCTCTGCCGGTAATTCAAAGAAGGTCCCCATACAGTTAAAAAGATCACGTTCGGTGGCTACCTCACGACAAATGCGCAAAGTTCCGGCATCAGTCAGTGGCTTATAAGCTTCATTGCCTAAAGGCAGACGCCAACGACGATTATTGTCATCAACAATGAGCACAGAGGATTCTTCGATTGAAATCACATTCTGAGGTATGGCAAAACGGGTACGGATAAAGTTTTCGGTTTTCACATCCACTTTTTTCTCTAAACTCATATTACCATCCAATTCGTAATATCCCGATTCTACAAATTTATCTCCATGAAATGTTCCGGCCAACACACCTAATACCCGACGATTATCTCCCAAACCGTACAAAAGAGCTCCAGCAGATGTATTATCATTTATTACTGAAATTCCCTCAAAGCTATCATTATTCTCCATACTACGTTCATTCCCCGTATATGCAAATTCTAAGCTCAATATTACAGATTTATCAGGGGTGGCACGTATCCACTCTCCCTTTTCCGAGTCTGTAAACTCTACAAAAACAGACTGTCCGGCAGGTACATTAACCGTCTTCAGTTTCTGCCATTGATTATTACCTTTTTCATCTACTTCCAATAATATATTTACAGAAACTTTTCCCGAGTTTCGGAGCCATGCACATCTTTTCTCCCAACCTGCAAATAGAAAAGGCTCTGAAACTTCACCACTCTTCACCAAATCATCAATCCATACTGCGCCTATTGCAGTTGTACTACCCAGTTTATCAGGTTTATCGACATCAGTAAACCAAAGATTAGAATTTGATTGTCCGGGACCTTCAATATCTCCCTTCACCGTACGCTTATTTAGAAATTCCTTATGAGCAGAGTCATCACAACCAAAAACAAGTTTATCATTCCAACGTGTAAAATCTCCGATAACCTTCAAATAAGCCGACCGAGGACGTATACCTACCGTTTGATCCGCAGAAAATGTTTTTGGGAATCGCCAAAACATTCCATGCATAGTCATCAAATAGTCAGGATTATCATTTGTCCCTACATTTCTTATTCTTGGCCATTCAGTATTCCAGCCATGCGCACCATCATAACTATTGCTTGCTTTTGGCAAACGGTAAAATGCCCATGTACCTTTATCTCTCACCCCAACCAATATGGAGCGGGAATCCCAGCCTGTCACCCAAATCGGATCTGCTTCCGGATTTGCACTACCATAAATACCTCCGGGGCCACTAACTTCAGTAAACTGATTACGACGAACCAACTTCCAATTCTCCCCATCCCATTCGCATAATCCTCCGGAAGTGAGATTAAAATCGGTTAATGCCCTTTCATCCGCCTCTCCGTTATTTGAATAAACCACTACTCCTTGCCCCGAATAGAACCCCTTTCCATGTGCTCCAGGCAATAATGGATTAGGTTTATTAGCTTTTGTATCATCTTCATGTGCATTCATCACATTTCCATCCACATATAAAGTTTTCACCGCCAAGGTATTTACATCGACTTCATAAAATCCTTCTTCCATTGTAGCAATATACAGTTTATTAGCCGGATCAGACAAATGACGGGCAATTCCCGTATAACGTCCCGGGTATTCAGTGAGAGGAATAACTCTTACATTGCGCTCTTTATCTATGGCATATGGACCTATGAATAACTGATTACTCTCTTTATGAATAAATCTGTTAGCAGGTGTACCACCAATACTTTCCTCCCTCACTATTTGTTGTAAATCAGAAGTAATTTCATACAATTTATCTGAAGAGCCGTAAGGCAAATGAGGTCCATAAGTAATTACCCATAAACGATCTGCCCAGTTTACAACAGCTCCCGTTCCACATTCACCCTCATTATTATAATAGGCTAAGTGAGGATAAATACCACTGAAACTAGAGTGTATCGGTTCATTCTGTTTACTGCTCTGACATCCAGTCAAGAGACAAACTATTAAAAATAAGTAACCTATTCGTTTCATATTATTCATGTAACTTTAGTTGAGAAAAGTATCTTTTCTAAAACAAAGCATCTTTCCCCAAGAATTAGTTTATCTGTTAATAATTAGGATTTTGATTTAAGTTAGAATTTACAAGAAGCTCACTACTAGGGATCGGCCACAAATACTGCCGTTCTTTATTGAAACTTCTTTCCCCCAATATTTTACAATCATTAAGCATTGAAGTATAATCGGGGATACCATTTTCATCAATAGTAGGAGTTCCCGGAAAGGGCCATTTCTTTCTATCTTGATTAACAGCGTCAGGCATACCCAATACAGGTTTAGTCAATGCATCCTCTGCTATTCTCCAACGAATTAGGTCCATATACCTCAAGCCTTCTTTTACGAATTCAACTCTCCGTTCTCTTTTTATTATTGTACGAAGTTGTTCTACATTGGTTGTTACAACCTTTGGATAATCAGTAGCTTCCACAGTTGTCTTATAAGCTCTAGCCCGAACTTTATTTATAGCCTCCAAAACTGATGAGTCTACTTCGCCCAGTTCTATCTTCGCTTCAGCATATGTCAACAGCATCTCAGCATAACGTATAATTATCAAATCAACATCATCGACCTTTCTATCAGCCATCGTCTGATCATATCCTTTTTTCCATACAAATCCGGTATAGCTTGCATAAGAATCTTTTCCTCTCGAATCCTTATTATCAACTAATTTATTGTCTTTATAACTCCTCACCTTAAGAGTGTCCGGATGAGGCTGATATCGGAATTGAAGCCAGTCAGAACCATGTTTCACGATTGTTTCAATCAATCTCGGGTCTCTATTATCAAATGGCTTCTGAGGATTGTAAAGAGGCGATTTATCTATAGGCAAACCATCGGTACATTCGTAGGAATCTATAAGTTCTCGAGTAGGCATCACCGAACATGTAAATCCAGCCGTACGTGTGAGATAACGCCCCAACACCGTAGCTCCCGCGTTCACTACCCCGTATGTTTCTGACCGAGGATTACTCATTATTATTTCTTTATTATTTTGTCCTTCCGACAGAAACAGCGTCCTGTAATCAGGATGCAATTGATAAATCCCTTTTTTCTCCAGTTCCATAACTGCGCTTGCTGCAGTTTTAGCTATTTCCCATTCGCCTGCATACAATGCCGTTCGTGCTTTTACAGCTAATGCTGCTCCTTTGGTAAACCGTTGTTGTTGATTCGTAGCATATGTTTCCGGAAGATTGTTTGCCGCCCAACCTAACTCATCATATACAAAATCCAAGATTTTATTCTTACTAGTTCTTCCCATTTTGTATGAATCTTCTAAGCTTATATAGTTGGTGAGAAATGGTAAATCACCAAAATGATTAACTAATACAGAATATTGATATGCTCTGATAAAGCGAGCTTCCGCTTCAAGCCGGGTCATGACATCAGGATCAGTATTGTCTTTAGCCTGGTCTTTATAAAGCATAAAACTATTTACTCTCGCTATAGCTTTGTAACTATTGGTCCATAAATCGGCAGAACCTGTCCAATCACTATTTATAGTTCCCGTCACCACAGCATTACTAATGGTACGAGTAGTCATATTATCGGTCATTAATTCATCATCTACCGAATAAAAAGGAGAGCGATATAAATCATTGATCGCCATTTCCAGTTCTTGTTGATTAGAATAAAAATTGCCGGTAGAAGATTCGGACAATGGATTCAAATCCAGATTATTACATGACGTTAGAATCAATGCCATCATCCATACTGAAAATATTCTTATCTTTTCCATATTCATGTGTATTTTAAAAATTAAGATTGAAACCTCCCATAAAAGTAGTAACAATAGGATAACCAGTTGCAGACGATTCCGGGTCCCAGCCCTTCGGATACTTATTTATGGACAACAAATCGTTTATACTTACATAAGCCCTTATATTTTTAATATACTGGCTTAACATTCTTCCAACAGGTATTCTATATCCCACAGTTATGTTCTTTAACCGAAAATAAGAGCCATCTATCAGCCAGAAATCCGACATCGTATAATTATTTGTGGCACTAGATGTTGACAAGCGAGGGTATCGGGCAGCCATATTCTGCTCTACGGAATTGTTACGACTCCAAAACTTTCCATCAATTATTTTAGGAACATTTCCGATTCCCGACTCCATAAATGGTTGAACCTGAACATTAGACAGTCGGGACTTCATTTTTCCCACGCCTTGAAATGCCAACGATATATCTAAATCTTTATAACCTAATGATATATTGCCCCCATACGTATATCGAGGAAGAGAACCACCCAGCAATACTTTATCATAATCAGATATTATCCCATCAGGAACTCCGTCAGGACCACTAATATCTTCATAACAGATATCACCTATCTGAACAGACGAATTCATCTTCGGAAGATTATCCACTTGTTGTTGATTTTGATAAATTCCTTTTGCACGGTATCCGTACCACTCGTCAAACTCTCCTCCTTCTATTTTTGCAAGATTCCCTTTTTGTTGAGTTCCTTTCAAGTCATCAATTACAGTCTTTGCATCCGATATATTAAAAGAAAATGAATATTTAAAATCTCCAATCTGTTCTCTCCACGACGCTTCAAGTTCCCAGCCTTTAGTACTTATTTCTCCTGCATTCTGGTTAGGGTTTGCATATCCAAGATAACTCGGAATATCCAATTTAAGAAGAATATTTTTAGTCCTCTTCTTATAATAGTCTGCCGTTAATTTTAATCTCTCATTAAAAAACATCATGTCTACTCCTATGTCATAAGATTCTGTCGTTTCCCATGTGATATCCCGAATAGCATAAATCGTCTGAGCACCAGTTTTGCTTGATACAATTTCTCCATTTTGCCAAAAAAGAGCATCATTATGAGTTATTGCCGCCTGATATGGATAATCTCCTATCCTCTCATTCCCTACTTGCCCCCATGATCCTCTTAATTTAAGATAGGACATGAATGAAATATTCTTCATAAACTTTTCTTCTGATATAATCCATCCTGCAGAAAAAGAGGGAAAAAACGCCCACCTCGAATCTTTATGAAAACGAGAAGAGCCATCATAGCGGGCATTTGCCTGAAGATAATATTTATTCTTATAATTATAATTGATACGCCCAAAGTAAGACCTTAAAGCTGACTCCGAAGCAGAGCCGCTATTATCTCTCAAATCTTCCGCTCCCAAATCAAGATATGGAAATTCTGTAATCAAAAATCCTTCACGTGACGCTTTCAATGCTTCAGATTTTATTGTATTTTCTTCGTATCCCAACAAGAAGTCTAAATTATGCACTTTGGCAAATGTCTTTTTGTAATTAGCCAAGAACTGGCCATTAAAAACAGTACCATCAGCCCTTGTTTCATTTAGAGTCGTTTTTGGACGACTAGTGTATAGAACTCTGGAAGGATCGTTCTTATCTGTATACTCAACAACTTTGGCAAAGGCCTTAAATTTATTAAAGTTCAACGTAGGAGCAAGTACAGCTTTCAATGACAACCCTTCCAATGGCTTAAAATCTAAAACAAAACGACCTACTAACTGATTGTATATTTTTTCATTTACTCCCCCATCATTCACCTCTGCCAATATATTCGAACCATCTTTTCCCAAAGCATAACGACCATCATCATACCTATCATCATATATCCCTGGCATTACCCGAGCCATATAAGCCACACTTCTTGAAGAAATATAGCTATCTGCCGGAGATTTGTTGTTCGACCTTTTAAATGATACATCCAAATTTGCAGAAAGCATCTTATGCAAACGAATATCATTATTCACACGAAACATGTAGCGTTTATAGCCACTATTAGTATATAAACCATCTATATCAACATATCCTAACGAAGCCTTTGTCTTCACTTTATCCGTCCCCACAGTCATAGTAAACTCATGCCGATGCCTGGGAGCCTGTTTCTTATAAATAACATCTTGCCAATCCGTGGCAGGATAAGAGTCCGGATCCTGCAAATGATTATTCCAATAACTGTTAATAAAATCGGAACCATATACCGAGGAACCTCCATCATTCATCTGCCTTTCATCTACTAACTGCATATAACGTACAACATCTACATACTCAGGCATCTCTGTCGGTTTTTCAATACCAAATTCATAGTTATAATTGAAAGTAGCCTGCCCTGATTTTGCCCGTTTAGTTGTGACTAATATAACCCCAGCAGCAGCACGAGAACCATATATAGAACTGGCAGCAGCGTCTTTAAGAACTGAGATATTCTCTATATCATTAGGATTTATATTATTAATATCATCGGTCGGTATACCATCAACTATAATAAGAGCATCATTGTTTCCAATAGTCGTATTCCCACGTACCCGAATCGTTCCACCACTACCTGGAGCTCCTGAATTACGAGTTACATTCAATCCGGCAACCGCACCTTGCAATGCATTCGAAATCTGTACAGCCTGTCGGTTCTCTATCATCTCACCACTTACAATACCAACAGCACCGGTAAGATCTTTCTTGGTACTTGTTCCATAACCGACAACAACGACCTCACTAAGAGTCATTGTATCATCAATCAGCTTTATGTTCAAATAGTTCTTGTCTGCAGTAACGATTTGCGATTTAAAACCAATGAAGGAAATTTGTATAGAACTTCCCAAAGTAGCGTTAATTGCAAATCGTCCGTTTATATCAGTTATTGTACCTATTGATTGACCTATAACACTTATATTAGCACCTATAACAGGCTCTCCTTTTTCATCGTTTACAACACCTGTTATATTCTGAACTCGTTGTTGCACCTTATCAGCCTTACTAATAGACAGCATTATATAATCATTATTAAATTGATATTTTATATTTGTCTTAGCAAAAGCCGCTTCCAGAAAAGTTACAACTTTCCCCGATACATTCTGCATTACTACCGTACGATTTACATCTATTTCCTGGTTGCTGTACACCACCAAATAGTCTGTTTGTTTTTCAATTTCCGATATCAACTGCGCTATAGACAAAGACTTAGATGTAACTTTTATTATAGCATTTTGAGCTTCTGCGTTTACCGCCATTAGTTGGAAGGTACACACAAATAAGAAAAAGAATGAGATTTTCATAATTCTAAAATAATCTTTAATGCATTGGTTTTTGACAATAAAGAGTGATAACAAAGGATTTATTTTCATATCTTTGTACAATGTATAAAGTGAATACTAAGTTGACTCATGTGTTTACTTTCATCCGGCGACAAATGGTGGTACATTTGTCGCCTTCATTTTCTAAAGGTCATTAAATTTATGTTTTCATGGCATTCATATTTTTTAAGGATTCGACAATCGTTATTAGTTTAATGTAAAAGTATTCTTCTCTTTATCTTTATTTATTTTAAAGTGGTGAATTTGTTGTATAACTTTCAGTATCTCATCAATGCCATCTCTTTGCCTGAATTTACATGTATATCTGATATCTCTCAATAATTGGTTAGAAACAACAATCTTTACATCATAATACAATTCGAGTTTTTTGGTAATATCAATCAAACGTTCATTATTAAAGCTATATATCCCCTCCTTCCAAAGTAAAGCATCGGGAAATTTTATAAGTTCAACAGTCATTTTCCCATTTTCTACTGTCACCTGCTCATTGGGCTTTAAAACAACCTTCTCAGTACTATTGTCGCAACTCACTTGTACTGCTCCTTCAACCAAACTCGTTCGGGTTATCCCGGTTTCAGGATAACTATATACGTTAAATTTTGTCCCTAGTACTTGCATCTCTGCATTTTGAGCAACTACATAAAATGGTTTCTTTTCATTCTTAGCTATCTCGAAAAAGGCTTCTCCCATAATCTGTACCTTTCGCTCCGATCCGGAAAAATGTGAAGGATAAATTAAAGTAGACTGTGCGTTAAGCCAGACAAGGCTTCCGTCCTGCAGGGTGATACAGGCACGCTGTCCTGCTGGTACGTATAATGTATTAGTCTCTGCAAGAAGACTATCATCCAGCAAACTTGAAGAAGTCCATAATGTCAACCAACATGTAGAAACAATCACGAGTATAACAACTGCCGCATATTTCATTAACTTAATCAGAAATTGATGACGTTTTCTTGTTGCAATCCATTGCTTAAAATAACTATATTTATTTTTTCCCTCATCAATATTCTCACCGTACGAAGACAGGTTTATCAAAGCACATAGGTTTTGATACTCGCTAAATTGCTTTTTTAAGATATCATCTTTCCTGATCTCTCGCAGAAGTTCTAGTCTTTCAGCGGCATCCAATTCATTTTGAAAGTATTTCAATATTCGTTCGTCCATCTTTTATTTCTTCTGAGTTCATTATATAAACGAACCAACAGAAAAAATCCGCTAAAAGAAAAAACTTTTTTTTATTTCAATCATCAATAAAGTAAAAAAAGGAAAAGGGGAAAATAGTCTTTCAGTTCAGTTTTAAGTTTCTTGTAAGCGATTCCCATCTGCGTTTCAACCGTATTTATAGAGATATTTAATTCTGCAGCAATCTCTTTTTGCTTTTTACCCTCGATTTTATTTTTAATAAAAATTTCCCGGCATTTCTCTGGCAGTGCATCAATCGCCTTTGATAAAATTTGTTCTATACTTTCTTCCTCCAAGATGTCCAAGTCTAGATATTCCAATGAGTAATACTTCGCTTGTAAAGTGAGACGGTACTCTTCTTGCAACTTATCCTCAATATCTTTTATTAATATTTTCCGACGTAAAAAATCAACGCATCGATTTTTAATAGCAGTGAAAAGATAAGCTATAATATTAATTGGCAGTTCCAATATTTCTTTTCGTTCCCAAAGTTCTCCAAAAACATCTTGCACAATGTTTTCGGCATCTTCATCCGATAGAACATATTCCTTAGCAAAATGCTTCATCTTGGAAAAATAAGCAATATAAATTTGCTCAAAATCAACAGGTTGTTTTTCTTGTATCATTCCCATTCAATCAGTTTTATATTGCCAAATATAAGGGAATAAAAGATTCAATGCAACCAAAATAAATATAATTTTAAAACCGATTTATAACACTTAATATTATTCAAATCCCCAGTTTCATATTTCCTCTCCCATTAAACAATCCTTAAACGCCAATATTTTTATTCTTCCCGCCCGAACGAACGATATTCCAGCGGAGTAAGCCCTGTACGTTTCTTGAAAAAAGAGAAAAAATATTCGGTAGACTGGAAACCCAGGAAAAAAGAAATCTCTTTCACGGATTGGGAAGTTCCTACTAACATTTGTTTGGCTTTACGAAGTTTCAATTCCTGGAAATATTTGGCAGGAGCATAACCTGTATACTCCTTGAAAACACGTCGAAACCATGAATAACTGATATTAAGCCGCATCGCCAACTCTTCCGGATCTACATTACCGGAAATATTTTCATTCATGATGATTTTTGCCTGTTCTATCTTCTGATCCACATCACTCATCTCGAAAACTTTATTCTTGGAGACGGAGAGAATCATACCTATCATGTGAAGCACAATCCCGGAAAGGTATTGTTGCGCGGAAATTTTATCCGCTTCAGCTACAGCAAGAGCACGGGAGAACAAGGAAACCAATTCTTCATTAATACCAATTTCCAATATTTGCTGCTCCTGCGACAAAAAAGCATCATTAACGATGGCATCTATCATTGGTCCCTCAAAGCCAATGTAATACTCCGTCCAACCCGTCTGCCGCAACGGACGGTACGTATGCCATTGCCCGGGAAACAACACCATCAACCGGCCTTTACAAACTTGCTTTTCGGAAGTTGAATCGGATGAAAACAAACCGCGCCCCTTCGTAATATAAACTAGCTGGTATTCACGAAGTACTCTTCCCTTTTCCGCATTAAAAAAGTAACCGGAAGGATGTTCTTTCAACGGGTAAGGTGAATCAGGAGGAATAGACTGATAGCCGACGGTATTTACCCATAGACCAAATTTCCGGTCCATGTCATTTACAATCAGATATTTAAATTCTAATCCTAAACTATTATCCTCGATCATATCAGTGTGTTTTCACGTAATTGAGTTGGACAAAAATAGGAATTATTTTTAGAAAACACACGCAAGGGTACAAAAAAACATCCGGAGTGTACCTTTAAGTATCTCCGGATGTTTATACAAAAACTAATTTTATTATGATGAGATTTAGAATGCTTTATGATACAGAGCTTCGATGTCTTCTACTGAAGTCGGACGAGGATTACCACCCGTACAAACATCATTGAAAGCTGCTACAGCCAATGCAGGAATATCTTCTTCCTTCACATTGATTTCATGCAATTTCTGCGGTATATTGATGCTGATAGAGAGTGCTTTCACTGCTTCAATAGCTGCTTTTATTCCCTCTGCTTCACTCATTCCAGTGGTGTCTACTCCCATTGCTTTCGCAATATGGATATATTTTGAAGCTGCCGGAGATTCAGCATTATACTCCATCACATACGGCAACAGCAAAGCATTGGCTACCCCATGAGGAGTATCATAAAATGCACCCAGCGGATGAGCCATCGAGTGAACGATTCCTAAACCAACATTCGAGAATCCCATACCGGCAATATATTGTGCCTGTGACATTGCTTCACGGGCCACTACGTCTTTACCATTATCCACAGCTGCTTTCAGATTCTGTGCTATCATCTCAATGGCTTTCAATTCGAACATATCGCTCATAGCCCAGGCGCCCGGAGTGATATAACTTTCGATTGCATGCGTCAGTGCATCCATACCCGTGGCAGCAGTCAGTCCTTTCGGCATTGAATACATCAGTTCTGGGTCTACGATTGCTACGGCAGGGATGTCGTTCGGGTCTACGCAAACCATTTTCTTGCGGGCATCTTCATCAATAATCACATAATTGATCGTAACTTCGGCAGCCGTTCCGGCAGTAGTAGGCAGTGCGAAAGTAGGTACCGCTTTATGCTTGGTATCAGCCACACCCTCCAAAGACTTCACATCGGCAAAATCCGGGTTATTCACAACGATACCGATTCCTTTAGCAGTGTCAATAGAAGATCCGCCGCCCAAAGCAACGATAAAGTCTGCACCGGAAGCTTTGTAAGCAGCCACTCCGTTCTGTACATTAGCAATAGTAGGATTGGCTTTTACATCACTATAAAGTTCGTAAGGTATCTGATTGTCGTCAAACACTTTAATGATTTCGGCAGCCACACCAAACTTGATCAGATCCTTATCCGTTACAAAAAAAGCTTTCTTAAAGCCACGTCTGGCTGCTTCTACAGCAATTACACTCCGGCAGCCTGCACCGAAGTAAGAAGTTTCATTTAAAATAATGCGATTCATGGTTGTTTATTGGTTTATTTTATTTAGGAAGATTGAAAGCAACAGTCATTTCCTTCATCTGTTCCTGACTCATACCATCCGGTTCGAAGCCCATGTTCTTGGCTGCAATATAGATCAAAGCAGATTTATTCAACACATCAATCTGGTCGAATGCCTGCATCGCATCGCAATCTACTGCAAATACGCCATGTTTTTCCCACATCACAACGTCGTAATCCTGCAACTCCTTAATGGTAGCTTCCGCCAGTTCTACAGAACTAGGCAATTTATAAGGAATGATACCCAAGCCACGCGGGCAGAATGCCTTTGTTTCGGGAATCATGCTCCACAACATATTGGTAGCCACATCTTTTTCCAGGAACTTCTTACAGTGTGTCAGGGCAATCAGCTCAATCGGGTGCGTATGCACAGATGCCTTATAAGGAGAGTTTTTGCTCAACAGGTCATTGTGCACACTCAGGTGAGAAGGCAATTCCGATGTCGGAGCCACCGCCTCATCAGCGATAATCACATAGCTGGCACAGTCATCCAGAATACGGATAACCGAGCCATTCTCCATCGGCCAACGAGCCAAATCGCGCATGCGCTTATTAGTTCCCTTGCAGTAGAAATAGCATCCTTTCAGATAAGGAAGAGTCACACCGATAGGTTTAACTTCACTGATCGGTTTCATCTGACGGATTTCATCGTCTACAAACTCTGTGATATTAACAGTGATATTACCACCGTTACGTTCAGCCCATCCTTTCTGCCACAAGTATCCGGCAACTTCTGCTACCTTGTTTACTTCTTTGGCAAGTCCCGGACGATTCTCTAAAATTGATTTCATTATATATATTTTTTAATTGTATACGGATTACATAGATTTCGCCGCAAGTTATAAAAAAACTGCGTAATCTCTGTAATCCGTACCTATAAATTTTAAAACAAATTTGGGAACACTAATGAGAAGATAAGTACGATCAGACCAGCTATCAGCACAGTTATAGTCTTATTTGATACTCCTTTCCATTCCTTCAAAATGATTCCCCAAACATTACTGAAAGTTACATTCAATGCCATCAGTATACACCAGGAAAAAGCCAACAATACAGGACTTTCTGTCAAGAAACTTTTACCCATTTCCAATCCGAAGAATTGCATATACCACAACACACCCGCCAAGGCACAGAACACCAGATTATTGCCCCACACTTTTCCTTTGGCATAGTCACCCATTGACTTATTAGCCACATTCTGTTGCAGACAATAAGCGGCATTCGTCAGAAATCCGCCAAGAGTAACCAGGAAGATTACCGGAAGACCGGCATAAAGCCCTTCCACTCCACCGGCTAGAGCCGCATTCTTGATAGGAGTTCCCGCATCCAACCCCAAGGCAAAGCAAGCGCTCATGACACCGGCAAGGAGGGCAACCAACAACCCTTTTGTCAGCGCAAAGTCTTTTACGGCAGCACGTTTTTCTTCTTCACTCATGTTTTGTGCACGCAAGCTACCGGCATAGCCGATAATAGCGATGCCCGCCAATGTGATGCAAACACCCAACAACAGAATCAACCCGTTACCTTCAAACAAATTTGTGCCTGCAAAAAGAGCCGGAAGAAGAGTTCCGAAACCGGCACAAGTACCCAACGAGATACTCTGCCCTAGCGCAACCCCCAGATAACGCATGGAAAGTCCGAAAGTCAACCCTCCTACTCCCCACAATATACCATAAAAGATGCTCATACCGGCACCTCCCGCTCCCCACAAGTCGAGCAGACTGCCTCCTTGCGGTACGCCCAGCAGTGAACCCAAGAATGGGAACACCAACCAGGCAAATACACCTTGTATCAACCAGAAGCTTTCCCAGCTCCACTCCTTTACCTTTTTAATAGGTACATATGAACTGGACTGGCAAAAGCTACCGATGGCTATAATCAACAAGCCGATTAAAATATCCATAACTTATCGTTTAGAAGTTACTTCGGCTTCGTACTTTTCGATTTCTGCGATGAAATCTTCACCTACAGGAACATTGTTCTTCAAGCAGAACATATCCCAAACAGCATTCCAAGGCAACGCTTTTTCTTCTTCAAGCAAAGCCAGACGCTGGAATCCCTGTCCGTTTGCTTCGTATTCACGCAATTTCGCAATCGGTTCGAGCAAAGCGCGGGTCATACATTTCTGTGCGGCACGGCTACCGATCACGTATGCACCGATACGGTTGATGGAAGCGTCGAAATAGTCAAGACCATAATGTACACGATCCAAAGCACCGCAACGAACGATTTCGCTGAACAGTTCCATAGTCGGATCATCCATGATAGTAACGTGGTCTGAATCCCAACGAACCGGGCGGCTTACGTGCAACATCAATTCGGGAACATAAAGCAACAATGAAGATACTTTATCAGCTACGCTTTCTGTCGGGTGGAAGTGACCGGTATCCAAAGTGATCATCTTATTGCGAGAAGCACCGTAACCGATATAGAAATCGTTGGAACCTACCGTATAGCTTTCCAGACCGATACCGAACACCTTAGATTCGATGCAATCCTTCATATTCTTATATTCTGTAGCGAAGATCTGATCCAAAGAATCTTTCAGCAACGCACGATACTTCATACGGTTTACAGTGATATCCTTGCTTCCGTCATGTACCCAAAGGTTCATAATACACGGATCACCCTGTGCCTTACCCATTTCCTCCGCAACAGCACGACAGCGTTTGGTATGTTCAATCCAGAACTGACGGATCCCTTCATCAGGGTTGGAGAGTGACAAATCGCCCGATTTCGGATGAGAGAAAGAAGTAGAGTTGAAGTCAAGCTTCATGTTATGTTCCTTACCCCATTCAATCCAACTCTTGAAGTGTTCCGGTTCTACCTGATCACGATCAACCACCTTGCCTTGGAAATCTCCGTATATCTCATGCAAGTTCAAGCGGTGAGTACCCGGAATATAAGAAGCGGCTTTCAAGATGTCGGCACGCAACTCATCAATGTTACGAGCTTTGCCCGGATAATTACCGGTTGCCTGGATACCTCCGGTCAATGAACCGGCCTGTACTTCAAATCCGGTCACATCATCAGCCTGCCAACAGTGGAGTGACAGGTGAAAATCCTGCATAGTTTCCAATACTTTCTCGGTGTCTACACCTACTGCCGCATAACGTTCCGCAGCAATTTCATACGCTTTCTGAATCAGTTCTTCTTTTTTCATGATATTCTTTTATTAAAATGATTATTCTGTCGGTTATCTAATTAATTATCGAACACAATTTTTAAAGTGGATATAAGCCGCATCCCATGCTTCCGTATCCTGCGGCTGATAAGTTTTCAACGGAATAGAGCTATGGATCAACCGGCGCATACCGGCAACATCCGTTGCTTCACCTGCAGCCATAGCCTGAATCATCACATTACCGATGGCTGTCGCCTCAGACGGTCCTGCCACCACAGGAATTCCGATAGCATTGGCCGTAAACTGGTTCAGCAAGTCATTCCGACTACCTCCGCCAATCACGTGCAATGTTTCTATAGGTCGTGGAGAGAGTGAACGCAGATTTTCCAAAACCTGACGATAACGCAAAGCCAGACTTTCAAAGATACAACGCACCACTTGTCCGCGTTTCTCCGGAACCGGTTGTCCGGTAGCCCGGCAATATTCAATAATGGCTTTTTCCATATCAGCAGGATTTGCAAAGCAATCATCATCCGGATTAATCAAACTACGGAACGGTTCGCACGCATCCGCCTCACCGATCAATTCAGGATAACTTGTATCCCCCCAATTCAGACGGCAACGCTCCAACAACCACATTCCACAAATATTCTTCAACAGACGGATAGTGCCTTCCACACCGCCTTCATTGGTAAAATTTAACGCTTCCGTTTCGGCATTAATCACCGGAGCATCCGTTTCAACTCCCATCAGTGACCAGGTTCCGCTACTCAAATAAGCAAAATTGCGATCCAATGCCGGAACGGCAGCAACAGCAGAACCGGTATCATGGCCGGCTACTGCAATGACAGGAATTGCACCTAGTCCTGTTATTTTTTGTACTTCTTCCGTCAACACCCCGACTTTCTCACCCGGGAATACAAAACGGCCGAAATTCTTCTCGCTCAGTCCAACCGCTTTCAGCAACTCCGGTTCCAGACGCCGTGTCTGCGCATTCACCAGCTGTGCTGTCGAAGCAATCGTATATTCCGTCACCATTTCTCCGGTAAGCATATAACTCAACGCATCCGGCATAAACAGAATCTTATCTGCCGCCTCCAATGCACTGTCATGGTTACGGCGTAAAGTATCCAACTGAAAAAGTGAATTAAAATTCATTATCTGAATTCCCGTTTTACTGTAAACATCACTACGGGATATACGTGAAAAAAGGGCTTCCGGTGCTCCCACCGTGTGCGGATCACGATACGCGTATGGCTGACGGAGCAGGTTTCCGTCTTTTCCGACACACACAAAATCCACCCCCCAAGTATCAATGCCGATAGAGGCTATAGATTCACCGCGGCGGGCAACCAACTTCAGACCGTCAATAATATGGCGATATAATGCATAAATATCCCAATAGAAATGACCACCCACCTCAATCAGATGATTAGGGAAACGATTAATCTCTTCCAGATTCAATCCGCCTTCAATGAAAGTTCCTAAGATTGTACGGCCGCTCGTTGCGCCCAGGTCGACTGCAAAAAAGTTCTGTTTCATGGTATTCTGTACTATATATTTAAGGTATCCATTTACCTACATGGCAAAGATAGGCGATTCCTTCCTCCTGTCCCTTACGCATTTTGATTGAAAGGGTATACATTTTGACACAAAACAACATCCCCGTTTCCTTCCGTTTAGCACTTTTTTCACTTTTATGCAAAAAAACTTTGGTTTTATGCATCTTTTCTCCGAAATATTGCATACTTTTGCGCCATTCTTAGAATAAATATACAATGAAGAAGAAAGCAAATCGGTTAGATGCCATCAAAATGATTATCTCAAGCAAGGAGCTCGGTTCGCAGGAAGAACTGCTGCAAGAGTTGAACCGCGAAGGCTACGAACTGACACAGGCCACCCTCTCCCGCGACTTGAAACAACTGAAAGTAGCCAAGGCTGCCAGTATGAACGGAAAGTATGTATATGTATTGCCCAATAACATCATGTATAAACGTTCCACCGACCAAAGCGCCGGTGAAATGTTGCGCAGCAACGGATTTATCTCTTTACATTTCTCCGGCAACATTGCCGTCATCCGTACCCGTCCCGGCTATGCAAGCAGCATGGCATACGACATTGACAACAATGAGTTCAGTGACATTCTGGGAACCATTGCCGGTGACGACACAATCATGTTAGTTTTGCGTGAAGGAGTTGCCCCAAGCAAGATACGCCAGCTTTTGGCAGTCGTCATCCCGAATATCGAATAATTATACCTATATTATATAATAAAGAAATGGACACTCAGCAAATAGATGTTATGGTAGCCGACGCCTCACACGAGGTTTACGTTGACACTATTTTGGACACTATCAGAAAGGCTGCCGCAGTACGCGGAACAGGAATCGCAGAACGTACCCATGAATACGTAGCGACAAAAATGAAAGAAGGAAAAGCGATTATCGCACTTTGTGGAGAGACATTTGCCGGATTTACCTACATCGAATCATGGGGAAACAAGCAATATGTAGCAACTTCCGGTCTGATCGTTCACCCGGATTTCCGTGGTTTGGGACTGGCAAAACGTATCAAACAGGCTTCTTTCCAACTGGCACGCCTCCGATGGCCGAAAGCGAAAATATTCAGTCTGACTTCCGGTGCGGCCGTAATGAAGATGAATACGGAACTGGGCTACGTTCCTGTCACTTTCAACGAGTTGACAGACGACGAAGCTTTCTGGAAAGGATGTGAAGGATGTATCAACCACGACATATTGGTTGCCAAGAACCGTAAGTTCTGTATCTGCACAGCCATGCTGTACGATCCGACAGACCCACGGAACATAAAAAAAGAACAAGAAAGAAATAACATTTAAAATATACACACTATGGAAGAGAAGAAGAAAAAAGTAGTGGTGGCATTCAGCGGCGGACTGGACACATCGTTCACCGTCATGTACCTCGCCAAAGAAAAAGGTTACGAAGTATATGCAGCTTGTGCCAATACAGGCGGTTTCAGCGCAGAACAACTAAAGACGAACGAAGAGAACGCCTACAAACTGGGAGCTGTGAAATATGTAACGTTGGACGTCACTCAGGAATACTACGAGAAGAGTCTGAAATACATGGTTTTCGGTAATGTACTGCGCAACGGCACTTACCCTATCTCGGTAAGTTCCGAACGTATCTTCCAGGCATTGGCAATTGCACGCTATGCCAATGAAATCGGTGCGGACGCCATCGCTCACGGTTCTACCGGAGCAGGTAACGACCAGATCCGTTTCGACATGACTTTCTTAGTGCTGGCACCGAACGTAGAGATTATCACATTAACCCGTGATATGGCATTGAGCCGCCAGGAGGAAATAGACTATCTGAACAAGCATGGTTTCAGCGCAGACTTCACCAAACTGAAATACTCTTACAACGTAGGCCTTTGGGGTACTTCCATTTGTGGCGGCGAGATTCTTGATTCCGCACAAGGACTGCCGGAATCGGCTTACTTGAAACACGTTCAGAAAGAAGGAAGCGAACAGCTCCGTCTGACTTTCGAGAAAGGCGAACTGAAGGCTGTCAACGACGAGAAGTTTGACGACCCGATCAAAGCTATCCAGAAAGTGGAAGAGATTGGCGCAGCTTACGGTATCGGCCGTGATATGCACGTAGGTGACACGATTATCGGTATCAAAGGCCGCGTAGGATTCGAAGCTGCCGCTCCGATGTTGATTATCGGCGCTCACCGTTTCCTCGAAAAATATACATTGAGCAAATGGCAACAATATTGGAAAGATCAGGTAGCCAACTGGTACGGTATGTTCCTGCACGAAAGCCAGTATTTGGAACCAGTCATGCGTGATATCGAAGCGATGTTGCAGGAAAGCCAACGCAACGTAAACGGTACGGCTATCCTCGAACTTCGTCCGCTTTCTTTCTCTACCGTAGGCGTAGAATCCGAAGATGACCTTGTTAAGACTAAATTCGGAGAATACGGTGAGATGCAGAAAGGCTGGACGGCTGAAGACGCCAAAGGCTTTATCAAAGTGACTTCTACTCCGTTGCGTGTTTACTATAATAACCATAAAGACGAAGAGATATGATTAAAGCAGGAATCATTGGTGGCGCAGGATATACAGCAGGCGAATTAATCCGTCTGCTACTCAACCATCCGGAAACCGAAATCGTATTTATCAACAGCAGCAGTAATGCCGGAAACAAAATCACCGACGTACATGAAGGATTGTACGGTGAGACAGATCTGAGATTCACCGATCAATTGCCTTTGGACGAAATCGATGTTCTCTTCTTCTGTACTGCCCACGGTGACACAAAGAAATTCATGGAAAGCCATAACATACCGGAAGACTTGAAGATTATCGACCTTTCCATGGATTACCGCATCAAAAGTGACGATCATGACTTCATCTACGGACTGCCGGAACTGAACCGCCGCGCCACCTGTACGGCGAAGCACGTAGCCAATCCCGGTTGTTTTGCAACCTGTATCCAGCTTGGCTTGCTTCCGCTTGCCAAGAATCTGATGTTGACAGACGACGTGATGGTAAATGCCATTACAGGAAGTACCGGAGCCGGCGTAAAACCGGGAGCTACCAGTCATTTCAGCTGGAGAAACAATAATATGAGTGTGTACAAAGCATTCGAACACCAGCACGTACCGGAAATCAAGCAGTCACTCAAACAATTGCAGAACAGCTTCGATGCAGAGATTGATTTCATCCCGTACCGGGGCGACTTTCCACGCGGTATCTTTGCCACTCTGGTAGTAAAGACCAAAGTATCACAGGAAGAGATTGTCCGTATGTATGAAGAATATTATGCCAAAGACTCCTTTGTACACATCGTAGACAAGAATATTGACTTGAAACAAGTCGTCAATACTAATAAATGTCTGATACATCTGGAAAAGCATGGCGACAAGCTATTGATTATCTCTTGTATCGACAACTTGCTGAAAGGCGCCAGCGGACAAGCTGTTCATAACATGAACCTGATGTTCAATCTGGAAGAAACCGTAGGCCTACGTTTGAAGCCGAGTGCTTTTTAAAAATAACAGAATTATGAAATTATTCGACGTATATCCTTTATATAATATCAACATAGTCAAAGGGAAGGGTTGTCACGTTTGGGATGAAAACGGCACGGAATATCTGGACCTTTACGGAGGTCATGCCGTTATCTCCATCGGACACGCACATCCGCACTATGTAGAAATGGTCAGTAGCCAAGTAGCAAACTTGGGTTTCTATTCAAACTCCGTCATCAACAAGCTGCAACAACAGGTAGCCGAACGATTGGGAAAAATCTCCGGCTACGAGGACTACAGCCTGTTTCTTATCAACAGTGGCGCGGAAGCCAATGAGAACGCTCTGAAATTGGCTTCGTTCCATAACGGACGTACCAAAATCGTTTCCTTCAACAAGGCGTTTCACGGCCGTACGTCTCTGGCGGTAGAAGCTACCAACAATCCGTCGATTATCGCACCTATCAACAATAACGGTCACGTGACCTATCTCCCTCTGAACGACATCGATGCGATGAAGCAAGAATTGTCAAAAGGAGATACCTGTGCTGTTATCATTGAAGGAATTCAAGGGGTAGGCGGTATCAAGATACCGACCACTGAATTTATGCAGGAACTCCGCAAAGCCTGCAGCGAAACAGGAACGATACTGATTCTCGACGAGATTCAGAGCGGATACGGACGTAGCGGTAAATTCTTCGCCCATCAATATTGTGACATCAAGCCGGATATCATCACTGTAGCCAAAGGAATCGGAAATGGTTTCCCGATGGCAGGCGTCTTAATCAGCCCGATGTTCAAACCTGTATACGGACAACTGGGAACGACTTTTGGCGGAAACCATCTCGCTTGTTCTGCGGCTCTTGCCGTAATGGACGTCATCGAACAGGAGAATCTCGTAGAGAATGCGGCTAAGGTTGGTAACTACCTGCTGCAAGAACTTAAGAAATTCCCGCAAATCAAAGAAGTGCGCGGATGCGGACTCATGATCGGACTCGAATTTGAAGAACCGATCAAAGAGCTGCGTAGCCGTCTCATTTATGACGAACATGTATTTACCGGCGCAAGCGGCACGAATGTACTTCGCTTGCTTCCCCCTCTCTGTCTCAGTATGGAGGAGGCCGACGAATTCCTCGCCCGGTTCAAAAAAGTACTCTAACCGTTCATATTGATTAATAAACAGCCAACGATAAAAAGCAGCCTACCTCAGAATTTTATTTCTTATCCGGGCTGCTTTTTGTTTTTTCGCAATTAACCGTTACCTTTGTCTGTAACAATTCATTAAAAACAAGCGTCGTATGAAAATAGCTATTATCGGTGCAGGCAACATGGGTGGCTCTATCGCCCGTGGTCTGGCAAAAGGAAGTCTGATAGAAGATTCGGACATTATCGTATCCAACCCCAGCGCCGGCAAGCTGGAACAGCTGAAGAAAGAATTTCCGAACATCTCTACAACTCACAATAACGCGGAAGCGGCAACGGGAGCGGACATCGTTATCCTCGCCGTAAAGCCTTGGTTTATGCAGCCGGTAATGCGCGAGTTGAAGCTGAAGGGCAAGCAGATACTTATATCCGTAGCTGCAGGAATCAGTTTTGAAGAGCTGGCACATTATGTGGTAGTACCGGAAATGCCGATGTTCCGCCTCATCCCTAACACCGCCATCAGCGAACTGGAAAGTATGACACTCGTTGCCGCCCGCAATACAAATGACGAACAAGACAAGTTCATCCTCCGGCTATTCAGCGAGATGGGCACAGTCATGCTTATCCCCGAAGACAAAATAACAGCCGCTACAGCGTTGGCTTCCTGCGGTATCGCATACGTTCTGAAATACGTTCAGGCAGCCATGCAAGCGGGTATCGAAATGGGTATCCGTCCGAAAGACGCCATGACTATGGTGGCACAATCTCTGAAAGGAGCCGCCTCATTGATTCTGAATAATGACACTCATCCCAGCGTGGAAATCGACAAAGTGACTACTCCGGGAGGAATCACCATCAAAGGAATCAACGAGCTGGAACATAACGGTTTCACCTCCGCTATCATTAAAGCCATGAAGGCCAGCAAATAATGGCTGCTGCAAATCATTAATCACTAACAAACTAATCACTAAATAACATGAATGACCAGATTAAACAAATAGCAGAACGTCTCCGTGGATTGCGGGATGTGTTGGAATTGACCGCTGAGGACATCGCCCGCGACAGTGACATATCCGCCGAAGAATACCGGCTCGCAGAAACAGGCGACTACGACATCTCCGTCAGTATGCTGCAAAAGATAGCCCGCACTTATAACATAGCCCTTGATGCGCTGATGTTCGGTGAGGAACCCAAGATGAGCAGTTATTTCGTAACCCGTGCAGGCAAAGGTGTCAGTATAGAACGTACGAAAGCCTACAAATACCAGTCATTGGCTTCCGGATTCATGAACCGCACCGCCGATCCCTTCATCGTGACCGTTGAGCCGAAAGGTGATGACGAGCCGATTCATTACAACAAGCACAACGGACAAGAATTCAACCTTGTGATTGAAGGTCGTATGCTTATCAACATCGAAGGGAAAGAAATTATCCTTAATCAAGGAGACAGCATTTATTTTAACTCCAAACTTCCACATGGCATGAAAGCGCTCGACGGCAAAACGGTACGTTTTCTGGCTGTAATTATGTAACAATATCATGGTAGAAAGATTTTTAGCAAAGACTAACTTTGCCTCACAAGAGGATTTCATCAAGAACTTAAAAATAAACGTCCCGGAGAATTTCAACTTCGGTTATGACGTAGTGGATGCTTGGGCTGCCGAGCAACCCGACAAGAAAGCCCTGCTTTGGACAAACGACAAAGGCGAAAGCCGACAGTTCTCATTTGCCGACATGAAACGTTATACGGATATGACGGCTTCTTATTTCCAAAGTCTGGGTATCGGACGCGGAGATATGGTAATGCTGATTTTAAAACGTCGCTATGAGTTCTGGTATAGCATTATCGCACTTCATAAACTGGGAGCGACCGTCATTCCCGCCACTCACCTGCTGACAAAGAAAGATATAGTCTACCGTTGCAACGCCGCCGATATCAAAATGATTGTGGCTGCCGGTGAAGGAGTGATTCTCCAACATATCAAGGAGGCTATGCCCGACTGTCCCACTGTGGAGAAGCTGGTCAGCGTCGGTCCTGAGATTCCCGAAGGTTTCGAGGATTTCCATCAGGGAATTGAGAATGCAGCTCCGTTCGTACGTCCCCGCCATGCCAATACCAATGATGACATCTCACTGATGTATTTTACTTCCGGCACGACCGGCGAGCCCAAAATGGTAGCACATGACTTTACCTATCCGTTGGGACATATCGTAACTGGTAGTTTCTGGCACAATCTGAATGAGGAAAGCCTCCATCTTACCATCGCCGATACCGGTTGGGGAAAAGCTGTTTGGGGAAAGCTTTACGGACAATGGATTGCCGGAGCGAATATCTTCGTTTATGACCACGAGAAATTTACTCCCGGAGATATCCTGCAAAAGATACACGACTATCATGTCACTTCACTTTGCGCACCTCCCACCATTTTCCGCTTCCTGATTCATGAAGACCTGACGAAATACGACTTGTCCTCACTCAAATATTGCACCATTGCAGGCGAAGCATTGAATCCGGCCGTATTCGATACCTTCAAAAAATTGACTGGTATCAAACTAATGGAAGGTTTCGGGCAGACTGAAACAACACTGACCGTCGCCACGATGCCATGGATGGAACCGAAACCGGGAAGCATGGGACTGCCGAATCCTCAATATGACGTTGACTTGATAGACCACGAAGGTCGTTCCGTTGAAGCCGGAGAACAAGGACAAATCGTAATCCGCACCAGCAAAGGTAAACCCATAGGACTCTTCAAAGAGTACTATCGTGATGCGGAACGTACTCGCGAAGCTTGGCATGACGGTATTTACTACACCGGTGACGTTGCCTGGAAAGATGAAGACGGTTATCTCTGGTTTGTAGGCCGTGCGGACGATGTTATCAAAAGTTCCGGTTATCGTATCGGCCCGTTCGAAGTAGAAAGCGCTTTGATGACGCATCCGGCAGTCATTGAATGTGCTATCACCGGTGTACCGGACGAGATTCGCGGACAGGTAGTAAAAGCTACGATTGTTCTTTCGAAAGACTACAAAGCCCGTGCAGGTGAAGAACTGATTAAGGAATTGCAGAATCATGTAAAAAAAGTGACCGCTCCTTATAAGTATCCGCGTGTGATTGAATTTGTCGATGAACTTCCGAAGACAATCAGCGGTAAGATTCGTCGCGTAGAAATTCGTAAAAATGATGAGAAATAGGTAAAAAGAGCCCTATTCATCGATAAAATCCTCCTTCAACTGTCTTTAGGCAAGTGAAGGAGGATTTCTTTTGTGAACAATGATACAAACTGACCAATTTATATAAATTCTGATTCAATGAATCATTTGTATACCATATATGAAACAAAATTGCACTTCTATTTTATTTTTCTGACTTATCTTTGCCACAGTAAAATCAAGCACAACGCACTATTATATTATTAAAGATTATGATTACAAGTAGAAAGGTTTCATTAGGTTTTAGGTTTACATATTAATTTGAAGGTTTTTATTGTCAGCTGACGTCTTTTCTTGAATAGTGCAATGATTATCAACCGCTTACCTGCTGACAATAAGCCCTGACAATAGGCTGACAATAAGAAGCTAGAACTTCTATTGTCAGCCTATTCATTTATACTAATGCACCGACATTGCCAACTTGTCACGGCCGTGGTGAGATCTTCCCACAGCCGTGGTAGGAACTCATCACAGACGTGGAGAGATCTCACCACGACCGTGACAAACTAAAGACACCGATACCTTAGCGGAACTATATCGGCACACAAATGGAAATACATCCGTGTGATAGTGGAAGTACATCCGCTTCTTATCCTCCAAAAGCTTATTCTTTATCATGATAAAAGCCAAATAGCTTGTTTTACAAGTACCTTATCCGTACCTTTGAAACCTATAAACAAACACTTACAACTCTATAAAATTTAAGATAAATAGAAATGAAAATTACACAAATCAGGGAAAATGGAGATACGGAAGCATTAAGTGTGGTAAACATCGACCTGTTGATAGAGAAAATGAAAAGAGAGACCAAGCTCCGCCCGGTATCCGAACTACGCCAAGCCCTGCATTTTGTTCTACCCGACGAACCTTGTTCACTCACAAGCAAATTGCCGCGAGTGATTCCTGCCGCAGCTTTCGGGCGAGTGAACGGAGTGAGACAAATGAAAACCTACAATGGGATTGTAGAACTGACCGTCGGTCCGTTAGCCGGAAAAACAGAAGTGGAGATTGTGAAGCAAAAGGCTGCCGAACTTCCTCAGACAATGCTGGCTTTCATGGGAGCAAGCGGCAAAAGTGTCAAGATATGGACTTGCTTCACCCGACCGGACGGCACTTTGCCGCAAACAGCGGAAGAAGCCGAAGTGTTTCAGGCACATGCCTATCGTCTAGCCATCAAATGTTATCAGCCTCAACTCCCTTTCAATATTCTGCTAAAAGAGCCGAAACTGGAACAGTTCTCACGTCTTAGCTATGATCCGGACTTGATTTATCGTCCCACCCCTGTTCCTTTCTATCTTTCACAACCTATCGGTATGCCCGGCGAGATGACTTATCATGAGAAATCGAGCACAGAAGTATCGCCATTGAATCGTGCCCTGCCGGGATATGATACGGAGGATACAGTGGCACTGCTTTATGAAGCGGCATTGCGAAAGACCTTTGAAGAAATGGACCAAGCCTGGCATCGGGATGATGATTTGCAAATATTAATAGTCCCGCTTGCCGAGAACTGCTACTACTCAGGCATTCCGGAAGAGGAGGCAACCAGACGCACCATCATCCGTTATAACAAAAGAAAGAATCCAATGTTGGTACGTGAAATGATAAGAAACGTATATAAGGAATGTAAGGGAGTGCCGAAAAGCAACTGTCTGACCAAAGAGCAACGCCTTAGCCTGCAAATGGATGAATTTATGAACCGTCGTTATGAGTTCCGTTACAATACGCAAATCGGGGAGGTGGAATACCGGGAGCGTTTCTCGTTCCGGTTCTATTTCCATCCCATCGACAAACGGGCACAAAACAGCATAATGCTGGATGCGCAATCCGAAGGAATCGGGGTATGGGACAGGGACATAGACCGTTACTTGCACTCCAACCGTGTGCCTATCTATAATCCGTTGGAGGAGTTTCTGTTTCACCTGCCACATTGGGATGGAAAAGACCGTATCCATGCGTTAGCCAACAGGGTTCCCTGTAATAATCCGCATTGGGAATTACTTTTTCATCGTTGGTTCCTTAATATGGTTTCGCATTGGAGGGGAGTAAATAAAATGTATGCCAATAGTACATCGCCTATATTAGTGGGAGCACAAGGAACTCATAAATCTACTTTTTGCCGTGAAATGATTCCTCCTGCACTCCGGGCTTACTATACGGACAGTATTGATTTCAGCCAGAAACGGGATGCGGAACTGTATCTGAATCGTTTTGCGCTCATCAACATTGATGAGTTCGATCAGATTACGCTGACCCAACAGGGGTTTCTGAAACATATTCTCCAAAAACCGGTGGTTAACCTTCGAAAACCACATGGCCGCTCGGTGCTTGAATTACAACGGTATGCTTCATTTATCGGTACAAGCAATCAGAAGGATTTGCTGACCGACCCTTCGGGGAGCCGTCGCTTCATCTGTATTGAAGTGACAGGAAACATCGACACTACACAGCCGATAGATTATGAACAGCTTTACGCGCAAGCCATGCACGAAATTTCTCATGGTGAGCGTTATTGGTTTAATAGTGAAGACGAGCAGATTATGACCGAGAACAACCGGGAGTTTGAGCAAACACCGGCTATGATCCAACTGTTTTATCAATACTTTAGAGCTCCACAAGAGGGAGAGGAAGGAGAATTCTTTACTCCGGTAGAAATACTGAATTACTTGAAGAAGAAAAGCGGCATTTCATTGTCCGACAACAAAGTATATCATTTCGGGAGAATGCTTCAAAAGTGCGGAATTGCCTCGAAACATACTTATAAAGGTACTGTCTATCAGGTAGTAAAGATATTATAAGATACAAAAACAAGGCTGACAATAGAAGTTGATATCTTTTATTGTCAGCCTGTTTTCAGTGGCTATTATCAGGGGATATAATACTGATATTCAATTATTTGAATATTATTCTGACAGTTTGACAATAAAAACAGATATAAATCATAGTCTAATACCTACTTATGATTGGTATCTGAATATTAAACGAACTTCCATCCCGTTTCATATTTAAAGGAGTAATAGAACAAGCCGCATAAAGTACTATCGGATTATCGTTTTCATCCAAGAATAATTGTGGTCTCTCCAAACGGTCGACAGTGATATGTTTACCATTCTTCAAAACAAATTCTTTCTTCATAAACAGTGACTCTTCCGGTAGTTTCCAATGAATGCCATCAACTGAATACATTAACGCTAATCCAGGCTGCCCTTTAGTAAAGGCACCGGTAAAATCCTTGAATACAGCATAAAACAGTCTATCTTTTTTATGATACCACACGAAAGGATCTTCCGCATTCAATTTCTGCCCACTTTCATTTTTAAACTCAAAGACATAATTATCCATTGTTGTAAAAGGTCCCTCCGGATATTCTGAAATAGCAACGCCATGGACACCACGCCAAGTCGGATCATATACATTCCCTTTAAAAAAAAGCAAATACTTTTTATCAAAAGGACGATAAACAACCGATGGATTAACCATAATAATATTATCGGGTTTGGGAACGGTTTCTTCTGGTGAAGGTTCCAAGATATCATCGGCCTTTACCCGAGTACGAGGAGTCAACAATGGCTGAGTGTTGCACGTATATTTGCCATCAAGTAATTCCTTAATAGTATTAAAACAGATGACACCAAGTTTCTGGTTTTGCTGGATACGCTGGCTTCTAGTCAATTTACCTTTAATGACAGCATCCTCTCCCGGATCAACAGAGCCACAATAATACAAATAATACTTACCATTGAACCATTTAATATGTGTATTTGAAGTCGTTTGCGCATCCCATGAACTTGTGTCAGGCCTATACCCATCTTTATTATATATAAATCCGATATTCCGATATCCTCCATAGGGAGAATTGGAAACGGCCACACCTATCTTGGAGCCTAATATCCAAGCCTCACCGAACATAGGGTATTGGGGACCGGCATCCATGGCGGAATAAAATAGATAATACTTACCATCTTCTATTGCACGGATGGCCGAACCGCACCACACAAAATGGTTATCTAATGAGAATCCGGAGAATCCGGTAGCAAACACCGAATTCTCCTTTTCTGTAAGTGTTAAGTTAACAGTTCCCATCCTATAACTGTCTTGGCTCCAAACCTCTCCTACTATAAAAAAGCAAAAAATCAACAGTATAACAGATATCCATTTCTTATTTTTCATAAATCTAATCATTACAATTCAGGAGCATCACATTGATAATGTATTTATATTCATCTTCTCTTAATTGTAGGATAATTGGGACTATACAGTAAGCTTTTATCACGAACTATAAGTTCACCATCTTTCATCCATTCTTCACCACGTTCTTCTAAATGTTCAGCCATCGCTTTCCGCATGAGTTTCAGTTGTTTTTGAGAAGAAGGGTCTTTAGATAAATCATTTATTTCGCCCGGATCTTTTGTCAAGTCAAACAATTGCTCTTCACCGGAATGAAAGAACCATATATATTTTATCTTTCCATCAGTTAACGCACACCAATAATTATTGTGCCAATAGGTTTCTGCATGTTCAATATCTATAAATCTTCTCCATGAAGCCTTCTTCTCTTCCATAAGCGGCAATAAGGACATACCATCTATTGCTTTCGATATTTCTGCTCCGTTTACTGCCAAGAAAGTAGGCAAGAGATCGCGCAACTCCACCGGTTCGTCAATAGGTGTACCTGCTTTTTTTACCTGTTTACAAAAATGAGGTAACTTTACTATATAAGGAATGGCGGCAGAACCTTCGTAAGCATAGGTCTTTCTCCACAAATAATGATCTCCCAACATATCACCATGGTCGGAAACAAAACAAATGAGGGCATTATCGTACATTCCTTTCTTTTTCAGCTCATCAATAATACGTCCCACCTGTTCATCAATAAAAGTAATAGCCGCATAATAATATTTCCGGGAATTCTGTGCATATTCTATACCAAAGTTTCCGTTATATGCTTCAGGAGTCCTCTCCGGATGAGGGTCTTCGGGTAATTTCTCACACCAATTACCCACTACAGGAATAGGTATATTCTTTCCTTCATACATATCCAATACTCTTTGAGGAGGGTCATAAGGGCTATGTGGACGCGCAAATGAAACTTTCAGAAACAATGGTTGTTCGGAAGTATATCCTTTGATGGCTTCTACCGCACGATCTCCTGTCCATACAGTGGGATGGAGTCTTTCAGGAAGAGCATACGTTTTTGCACCATGCGCATTCCACTCTACTCCCGTACTATCCGGATTCATCCCAAAAGCTTGTGTAGCAAACCACTTCCTATAATCACTCATAAAATAAGGAGACTCTACCCGACCACTCTCATCTATAATGGTCACTTCAAAACCATGTAACACATTTTGTGGATACCAGTGCATCTTACCTATCCCCAAAGCATGATAGCCCAATTCTTTCAACATTTGCGGCATTTCATATGGATAACGTTCCGCTACTTGTCCATACCCCAACAATCCATGATGCCAAGGAGACATTCCCGTCAGTAATCCGGCACGTGCAGGAGTACTACTCGGAGAAGCAGAATATGCATTCCTAAACAAATGCCCTTCAGCAGCTAGACGGTCAATATTGGGTGATATGACAGCCTTATTTCCGGCACAACCCAAGGCATCGGCCCGTTGCTGGTCTGTCATAATTAAAATAATATGAGGAGATTTATTCTTCTTTGAAATCAAATTATCAGCCGTCAAAGGTTGAGAGGTTAGTCCCAAACCTCCAGCCAAACATAGCCCTATTTTTTCTATTTTTATAATTATATCCATTTTGAATGTATATAGAAATCATACGGTATTTTAGACATAAAAATACCGTATGAAATAATAAACTAATACCTACTATTACTTAGGAACATAAATATAGAATTCAGTCAACGAAATACCGGGTTGTTTAGATTCCAATATTTTATATTTAAGATGTTGAGTCTGAACAGGAGACAGGAAAGTTATAGGAAGATTATAAGTGTTACTATGTTCAAATGTCCCATACGACTTCCAATCTATACCGTCTGCAGACAAGAAAATTTCAATTTTAGTCGGAAGTAAACTATATTGGTGCATTGCCATAACCCCCAATAGATCTTTCTTACCTCCAAAATCAAAGGTCACTTCCAGCTCGTTACCATCCGTACGTTTCAGCATAGTCCAGGTCTGTCCGTCTATAATATCAGTCGGTAAGCCTTGAACTCCGGAAGTAAGTACTTCCACTTTCCAATCTGTCCGTATATTCGGTCGATCACTATTAGTAGGCACACCGTATTTCATAGAAACAAAAGCCTTTTTAACAATATTTACAGCGAGTGTATTTTGTAAATCACTGATACGGATTTCATCGCTGTTGGGTTCAATAGCTTTAATTGATATATTAACGCCATAAGTAGCTTCTTCTTTATTTTTAGCCATAAATTCATAGTCGGAACAACTTACCTCTATAATGTCTGAACATAGTTCATTAGCTTTGATAGTTACCGTCTCTTGACTCAGCGATATTTTTTCTGCGTCAAAACCAGTACAACTCACAGCCAAATGTACTGTAATATCTTCCGCAACAGGCTTATTCACCTTTACAAAAAAGTTCTGCGAAATATTTCCTTCAATACCACTCGGAGTATGTGTTAAAGCCATTCGCGGAATTGCAGTCCAATTTTCACGTTGAATATATACGTAGGATACTTCCCATTCACTCAAATCTTTTTCTTCATCACATGATGAAAGCAATAATGGCATTGTCAAAAAGATAACAACAGCCAAAACAACATATCGAATATTATTTTTTTTCATTATCCTATGTTTTTAAATGGTTATCAGTTGTATTTAAAGCTAACAACCACATTTTATTTTAATCATCTATTTTTGGTCAGAACGAATTCCATGTTCCCAATTAATAACTCTATTATTCTCAGTACATCCGGGAGTACTATGTCCCGTAGCATCTATAAATTGAGTTCCTTCTCCCTCATTCATTTTCCAATATCCTTCTAACCCTTCAGATTGAGGATTAATAGCAAACATATTATTTTTAATCTCCGACTGAGTGATTTCTCTTGTCCAAAAACGAACTTCCGAAACCATTAATTCCGCAGCGAAATAATTAGGAGTACTACAAATTTTAAACGGTCCCCCAAAATGGAAATTACCAGTAGGTAAGTCGATTGTTGAATCCAATTCGCCATCAACATATACACTCACTTTCGATCCGTTGCTCACAAAAGCCAGATGATACCACTGTTTAGCATTGAACACTGTTTTACATTCAAGTTGTGCAGAACCACCCTTCATTTTCACTTGTAAGGTTCTTCCATCCAAGTTACTTGCTCCAAAACGGATAAATACTTCACCATCCACTTCTTTATATCCTTGCGGTACGGTAACTCTCCAAATGGATTGATTTTCCAACTTACCGACTCCTTCACCAAGTCTACTCATATTGACACGCATTTCAAAAGCCCAAGTAGCCAAATTGTAATCTGTTTCACGAGTATTTAATAAAGCAACAATAGGTATCCCAACTCCACCTATTTTTCCAATAACAGGAACAGAAGTGACGATTACCTGATCCAACAGGTAAATAATACCTTTCGCATTATCCAATGCCGATAAACCACCCTGTATATCAGCGATTACCACAGGTAGAGCAAACTTATCTCCCGAATTTATCATCTCTTCCGTAAGAGGTTTAAACTTCACATTCGTAGACAATGCACTTACCTCTCCTGCTTCAATTTCTACAACCGGATCAACAATCTCATACATATTGTCGGGTAATGCTTTATAGTTAGTACCATACCGTTTATTGTAGCTATCTAACAAAGATTCGTCTTTCTTAAAAGAGACTGTCACTTTAGAGCCAACAATATTTGCAGCTCTCACCGTTAAAGTTGTCACTGCACCTTTATCATCAATAGGAACTTTCTTATCAATGTTCTGATTAGCCTCCGACACATAAATTGCATTTTCGATTGCTCCTTTTTCCGCATTCTCACAACTCGCAAAACCCATCATCCCCATAATAGAGAAAGCTGCGATAAACAGATTATTTTTTACTTTTTTCATTGTCTATTTCATTAAAATTTTAATGTACACTTGGATTCATCACTTGAATAGCACGGCGATGGAAAGGATAGAATTCGGTATAACCAGGAACCGCATACTCATATTCCATATGAAATGCCCCACATCCCCCCTTACGCACAACCTTACCGTTTACAATAGGATTCCAACTAGCCATACCTATAAGAGAAGGCATAGTATTTCCATTTTCATCTGTATATTCTACCCCACCAGTCAACGCATAATCCTCAAAATTTTCACAAGTAATAAATTTATGTGCTACTTCCTCAGGAGTCAAACGGTTTTCTTCTGTTGCATTCTCTGTAAAATTCTTAAGAACCCATTTAAACTTCGAATCTTGAAGAGTCGAAGGGCCTCCTGTTCCATAAGATTGACTGACCAAATAGGAAAAATATTTACCAACCTCACAAATATTCGCATTATTCACTTCCCCATTAATTGTCAAGAGTTTATCTGAACCAGACATTGGACCGATATATTTACCTAATTCTTTAATAAAGAAAGTCATAGCCACTTTACTAGACCCTAAGTTTCCCTTAGCTTCAGCACCACCCACAGTAGGCTCATGGTCTATATCCAATCCATCATAACCCATCTCTTCTATTTCTGCGATAAGATCTCTAACCCAATCCGTAATAGCTTTCTCCATTACAGGATCTCCTTCTTTCGGATTCATATAGGTCCATCCATATTTATCAGGGCACGATTTAGAGAACATACACTTCAGAAAGCGAATTCCCTTCACTTGTTGGCAATAACGCATATCCTCCAAAAACGCTTCGGTACGCAGGCCACTCCATAGAGATACGACGTCCGTACTGTCTGGCAAACCGGAAAAACAGTTTGCCATACTTGCCCCTAGTCCGGTCATACCACCAATCCAACCGAAAGTGATGGCATGGTCTGTTTTTTTGTAAGCACGTAATTGCTCGTAATATTCTGCCGGCTTAGCTGGGTTTATCAGGTCTTCCGTATATTTGGTATCTATTTCAGTCCAATCTTCGCATGAAGTCAGCAATACAAGATTGCACAGAAGAAACGCAAAAACAGTTTTTATAGCATTGATTTTCATATATGTATATCATTTAAATTTTATAATTTACTTTCTGTAAACATCCCACCATAAACGAGTCTGATAGTTATCGGCACCATTGAGCACCTTCAAGGCTGCATCCATATTCTCCGCATTATTTTTATATTCATCCACACAGAAAGGAATACGATTGGCAACAACTATATTCGGAGATACATTTTGAGCAACACTAAAGAATACAGGATAACCGGTACGACGATATTCACTCCACGCCTCTTGACCATTAGGCCACAAAGCTAACCACTTCTGAGTCATAATACGCTCCAGTTTAACTGTTTCGTCAGCTTCCTCTTCCCATTTAATAGTAACAGTACTCACAGCACCAGTAGAGTACATATTGTTCGGATCAACGTATTTGTCTTGTTTGGAAACCGCATCATTCGAGTAAGCGTCCGCCCCGCTAACTCCCCATTGTTCGAACGAAAGTTTGATTCCCTCATTATACAAATCACCAACAGTACTACCGCCCATATTCCAACCAGCCAAAGTGCCCTCCGCTTTCAAAAAAGCTATTTCCGAAGCAGTCATCCACATCACACGATCTGTATTTTCAGCCACTGGTGCCGAATATGCCTCTCCCCAAGCTGTATTTTTAATATTAGCTCCTGCACGTAAACCTAAATAACCGGTAGTAGAATTAATGGTAGCAGTCTGGAAATATTTTTCACGACGCGGATCCTTATAACCGTTCATGTATGAAGCAATGTCAGCACATACACGTGTATCTCCATAAGTTTTCCACATGATATACAAAGGGTTACCATCTACAGGAGATTCAATAGAAGCATTGTCCGAATTGGTGGTAATAACCCCAATAGGATGACTAATAGCCTCTTCTGCCATTTCTTTCGCTAATATAGGATCTACGAAACGAATTCTCATAGCCATGCGTAACTTCAGCGAATTAGCCAATTTTACCCATTTCGTAAAGTCACCTCCATATACTAAATCAAAATCTTTCATCGTAGAATTATCGCTATTCGCCGCACTCGAGGTTAACACATCAATAGCCCAATCCAAATCATTGAACATATTATGATAAACCTCCTCTTGACTATCATAAGCTACTTTCAACTCACCTGTTTCCACTTTACTATAAGGAATAGGACCGTAGACATCCGTAAGTCTCTGCATAGAAGCCACTCTCAACAATTGTGCCCATGCAAATATAACTCCTTTTCCCTCTGTAATTTCCCGGATTTGATTCCAATTAGTATATACATTAGGCATTACATTCTTAAATGGCCAGTTAATCCATTTTTCTGAAGCAGTATAAATGGCAAAATTTTGAATATTAAATTTATCGTCTGACGCTGTCATATATCTTCCATAAACATCACCAAGCAAATTTTCAGTCATCTGATACGCATTATTCTGTGTCGGGACAACCCAATTTTGTAAATTCTTCAACATCGCACCCGATTTCATATTATCCCGATTCATCTCTTCATCGGATACCTGAGTGAATGGAGTATTAATTTCTTCAAAATCACAAGCTGAAACCAACACCATCAATGCCATTGAAAAAAGCGGGAATTTGATTATTTTATTTAAATTTTTCATATTCATTATTTCAAAGTTTAGAATGACAGTTTTACCCTAAAGCCTATATTACGCAAACTCGGTTGCATAAAGAAATCACATCCTTGATTGAAAGTACCAGTAGACGCAGTCATCTCCGGATCAAAAGGAGCCTTATTATAGATCATCCATAAGTTACGTCCAGTAAGAGCTACAGAAAGAACAGTGGAGTTCATCCATTTTTTAGGAAAAGTATATCCTAAAGAGACCTCCTGAAGACGGACATTGGTAGCATCATATACATAGTTGGACATCAGACCATCCGGCCCACCGACTTTCGAATAGTATTTCTCAACATCTATCTCACCTTTATTAATTTTAATTTTACCATTGCCTTTATCACGCAATTTAGCCGTTTTTTCAGATACACCATAATAGTCCATCATCGCTTCTGTAGAAGACACAACAACTCCACCAATACGTGCAGTAATCAAAAAACTCAAATTAATATTTTTATAGCTCAGTTCATTCCGAAATCCTAAGTTGCACTTTGGCAATACCGACCCTACTTTCTTTGGATTAGTAGCGATTGATTCCAATACTACATTCTGAGTCACAGGATCAATATATACATACCCTTCGTTATCACGTTTCAATACTTTATCAACATAGATATCACCCATGCTTCCACCAGGAACAAGACGTACATTAGCGCCAATACCGCCTTTGTCTATATACGGAACATTGTAAATCTCACCAGATAACGGATCCTGATAGTTATCTAACAACTCAATAATCTTATTCTTGTTCTTACTAAAAGTCAAAGACGAAGACCAACTGAAATCGTTAATATCTTTATGATAACCCACTGTCAACTCTACACCTTTATTCTGCACATTACCAGACTGTACATACATTGTGCTAAAGCCACTGGATTCTGATATAGGAACGCTCATTGTTTGATTCTTAGTATTGGATTTATAATAAGTAAAATCGATACTCAAACTATTTTTAAAGAATTTACTAGTAAAACCAAACTCAAACGAATTCGTTCTTTCAGGATATAGCTTTCCAAGAGGACGGAAAAGAGGGGCATCCCACATACCAGTAGCTTTATTATAAGTATACCCAGTCATTGATAACCCTCTTGGTATTGCAGAACCAACAGACGCATAGGAACCTCTCACTTTTAAATAATTAATAAATTCGGGCAACTTAACCATCTCGGTAATTACAGCCGACAACCCTACCGACGGATAGAAAAAAGAAAGTTGTTCAGTGTTGGCCAGAGCCGAATCCCAATCATTACGCCCGGTCAGAGTCAAATAAAGCATACTTTTCCAACCCAACTCCACACTGGCAAAAGCGGAAGCTGTAAACTGACGCCAACCATCTTGATCAAGATAAGAGGCACGGCCATTAACCATATCAATATTCTGATAAACAAATTTATTGGGAATGTCCCTCAAAGAACCTTGTGCACCGGAAGTAGTATTTCGTTTATCAACAAAACTGCCTCCCACATTAGTGAACAATGAGAAATCATTGAATCGTTTATTAATAGTAACAATCAAGTCACCATATACTTGTTTGTCTTGTATTTTTTGTAAAGAATAGAATCCTTTAGGACCAGCAAACAACTCATTGGTAGTGGCATAGTTCTTACGTTCGTAATCACTGTTAGCATTATCCACACGAATACGTCCTGCTACATTCAACCACTCTAAAATATCATACTTCAAACCTGCATTAAACATATAGCGATCTTTCTTCGTTCCATACAGATTACGATTAACAATCCAATACGGATTTTGCATATCCATCCCTTGCTCTTTCCATTTCCAACGTTGTGAAGGAATGCCACGTATTTCGTCAAACTCCTCATACATTCTCATATCATCCATATTTTCACCTCTTGGATAAAGATAAAGGGCTGGTAACGGATTATAATACTGACCTTGAGCCATCATATTCTGATCTTCTTGAATGACATATTGGGCACCTACATCCAATGTCATTTTATCATTCAAAAATGAAGTTGTATTACGGAAAGTAAAGTTGTATCTGTTATATTTATTATTAGGAATAATACCTCTAGAGTTAGCGGTTCCAGCAGACAGATATGTTTGGTTCTTTTCCGTACCGGTAGATAAAGAGATTGTATTTTGTATATCTGTTCCGGTATTGAAAAAATCAGCCGGTTCATAAGGAAGTCCTGTACCTTTTTCTCCCCAGCTCATAAATTCTCCCGGACGATTGCCATAAGTGTTTTGGAATTTAGGCATAATAAAAGGACTAGAAAAACTTGTATTGTTTGTTACAGTAATTTTTACCTTTCCTTCTTTTCCTTTTTTAGTAGTAATCAAAATTACTCCGGCAGCAGCATCCGAACCATAAAGTGCAGCCGCAGAAGGTCCGCTCAGCACTGTAACTTTCTCAATATCTTCTGGATTGATATCTGAAATTCCTTCACCACGAGGTTGTAATGACATCGCACCACCTTTTATCGCTCCATTGTTAGAGTTATAAATAGGTACGCCATCAATCACATATAATGCATTATTATTATCACCCAACGACTTAACGCCACGCATTACTACTCTAGAAGCTCCCCCGGCACCGGCTGAACTCATGTTGATATTCACACCTGCCACTTTACCGGACAACGAACTCATAAAATTTGCGTCTTTCACTGTCGTCAACTCATCCGCTTTCATCTCTTGTACGTTATAGCTCAACGCTTTTTGCTCACGTTTAATACCAAGTGCCGTAACAACAACTTCGCTCAATGCTTGAGTTTCATCTTGCAAAACGACATCAGCAACAATTTTATTTTTCACATTGACTTCTTGTGTTTGATAGCCGATATACGAGAAGACAAGTACAGGATTAGGAGTGGTAGTTACTATTTTATAGTCACCATCGATACCAGTAATTGCACCATTAGTAGTACTTTTTTCTATAACAGTCACCCCAATCAGCGGACTTCCATTTTGGTCTTTTACAATACCGGAAACTATCCCACCTTTTTGTTGCTGTACACTTTCCGAATCCTTAGCTGTTAGTACAATTTTATTATCTATAATTTTATAAATAACATTTGTATTTTCAAACATCTCATCAAGAATGCGATTTATACTTTTGGGAGACGATGTGGAAATCGTTACCTTTCTTTTTAAATTGATATTTTTGTTATTTATAAAGAAGCCATATCCCGATTCAAGTTCAATAGCACGCAAAGCTTCCTCAACAGTACAATTATTTAGGGCTAAGCTAATAGATGTTTTCTGTGCGAATCCATCCGATGCATTAGCCAAACTGAATGAGCAAATTAAAAATATAAAAAACAGTCTCATGGCTAGTGGTATTTTCTTTAAGGGCCGCTTATACGACTTTACCCCCTTAAATAATTGGATAATACAATGTTTTTGCATAAATTTGTAACGACTTTAATTAGAATATTGGTTAATTGTACTTGTCGGCAAAACAAGTAGGTTACTGATTTCTACATACGGGAAGATACGGCAAATATCATCCCGTATGTTTTGTTTTTAGGGAATCACGGTCCTCTGTCTTTCATGGCAATCATTTTACTTAAGGTTAATGTTTATTATTAATAGATTTTTATCTTTGTCTTTTCTTTATCTATATGCTGATTGTTCAAATATTGCCAACGAACTTTTGAAGAAGCTTTTATATAATTGAGTATTTGCTCTAAACTCATATTTACAAACGTTCCACTAAATGAATCGCCTTTAGAAACATTTTTATCAACAATAAACTCCACATCGTATTTTTCAGAAAGCATGGCTAAAACATCCTTTAGAGAGCTATGATCAAAAATTAGTTTACCTTCTTTCCACGACAATTCCTTTTCTCCGGAGGTAGTATATATATTTACCTTATTTGTAGATGAATTGTAAACTGCCTTTTGTCCAGGTTTCATGGCAATTGATTGTTTGTGATGCATATCATTATAAAATTCAAAATTCACACGTCCTTCTACTAAAGTAGTTGTCACATTTTCATTGTTTTGATATGCTTTCACATTAAACTTAGTTCCTAACACCCTAATGCCTGATTGATGTGGAGTAGTAACTATAAATTGCCTTTCCTTATCTTTCTGTACCTCAAAATAAGCTTCGCCATCTAATTTTACTCCCCTAATTCCCTTTGAAAATTTTCCAGGAAAAGAAAAAGTACTATTCCCATTAATCCAAACTTTAGTTCCATCAACTAATGCCACCTGCATATGTTGCCCTGCCGGTACGTAAATAGTCTGCATTTTCACTTCTTCTTCAAATGAATACTGTGAAATTATAAATCCCAACCCTACAGTTACTACAAACATGGCTGCAATCTGCATAACCCTTTTCACTACTCTACGGAATGAAATAATCTTAGCCGATTTCTTTTGTAACAATTCTTCATCTTGCCAGATCATTATATCATAAGTCTTACGTAGTTCCAAAAATTGTTTCAGATTATCTGAATCAGCATCAATCCACTCAGCTACTTTCTCTTTCTCAGCTTGCGAGGCCTTACCATATATGTACTTAAATAACAGTTCTTCATTCATATCAAATACTACTTTATTATTTTCCTTCTATAATAAATACCACCGTCACATCGAATTCCCTAGTTGAAAACATACTCTTTTTTAAAGAAATCTACTTTTATATCGAAAAAATAAAATTTCTTTTGCTCAAACCCCTAATGAGATTTTAAGGAAAACTCATAGAAGGAGGGCACTGTTCAATTCCCCACTTTTGATTAGGTTCCTTCCCCATCTTCAAACTCAAGGTCCCTCCTTTTTGAATTTCTTTCAAAGAGAAAAAGCACTTATTCAACTTTTGTCCGTTCAATTCAGCACTCTGAACATAATAAGCGGTATCCGTATTATTACATGTAACTATTGTAAAAGTATCTCCCTGATAATATTTTTTATTCAAATGAATAGTCACTTTATCAAATAAAGGACTCCCTATTTGCATAGTAGGTTCTTTGTTCGTACCTCCCTGCACATCAAATAATCCCATAGAAGCCAATACATACCAAGCACCTAATTGTCCTTGATCTTCATCTTGACCATATCCGTAACCATGAGTAGGGGTAATTCCATAGAATACATTACAAATATCACGTGTGTAAAATTGTGTTAACCACGGTTTTCCGGAATAATTGAATAGCCAAGCATTATGCAAACAAGGCTGATTTCCATGATTATAAAATTGTTCCACTCCCGAGAAGCTATCAAATTCATTAGGCTTGCCACCATATAAGGTCTCGCTTGCTACCTGAAAAGTCTTCTCCAAACGTCGGTTAAACTCCTTTTTTCCAATCAATGAGATTAATCCCGCCACATCGTGAGGAACATACCAAGTATATTGAGCTGCATTTCCTTCCTGAAATCCCAACCATGCTTTCATCGGATCAAAATCCTTCATAAACTCTCCATTTTCTTCTTTTGGTCTTATATAACCTATTGATTCATCAAATAACAGACGATACCCCTCCGCATATTCTTTCAAATGTTGCGCCTCTTCCGTCTTTCCCAAAGACTCAGCAAGCTGTGAAGCAGCATAAGCTGCAAAACAATATTCCAAAGTATGAGAAGCACCGAAATTCGTTATCCAACCATTCGGTAAAGTATAATTATGTAGAGGAATATATCCACGTTTTACAAACTCGCCGTTATCATAACGACCTGCACCATCTGGACGGTTTTCATATCCCAACTCATTCTGATAAACTACTTTCCACAAATAATCAACATCAATATTTTTCAAAACGCCAGCATTATAAGCCGCAACAGCCGTTAATCCTTGAAAGTTGGTCTGTACACCATTAGTGTACACACCTGCAGCCTCTCCGTCATGTAACCAGCCACTAGTATGACGAGAGAAGTCCAATGTAGATTGCACATAATTTTCGAATATATCCGGATATGCTAAAGTCCAAAGTTGAGTTAAATTCCAAAAGCCACCCCAAATTCCATCCGTATTATGATGGTTATACAATGGTTTCCCATCTGCCCCACAAACAACCTTAGCTATCCGTTTATCATTTGTAATATATGCCCCATCAACATCATTGGCAATGCCTCTTCCCAAAAGAGCATGGTATAATCCTGTATAAAATTTAGTCTTATCCTCATCCGTTCCTCCTTCCACTTCTATTCGAGAAAGCATCTCATTCCAGCGGTCACGGGCCTCAGCACAAACCTGATCAAAATTTTTATCAATAGTCTCCACTTCCAAATTTCTCTTTGCACCAGCAACAGAAGTATAAGACAATCCCACCTGCATTTCTATAACTTCATCCGTTTCTGTTACAAATTCCACATACATCCCAGTTCCCGTTCCGGCAATATCTGTCTCACCGGCATAAACCAAACTATCACGATAAGTGCCGGACCTAACTATCGGCTTTGATAGACGGGCATAAAAATAACATTTTACGGTATTACCTTTATCACAAAAAGTAGCGTATACTGGATAGCACTCAACAAAACCACTTACCGAATTCAAGGAAGAATCATAATGAATCTGTGTATCTACAACTTTTGCACTTTCTCCCTGTGGGTGTCCAACATCAAACAAAATACGTGCAGTATCAGCTTGGGAATAAGTATACCTATGATATCCGACTCGTTCAGTTGCTGTAAGTTCTGCTTTTATACCATAATCAGAAAGTATGACTTTATAATATCCCGGAGTAGCAAATTCCGATTCTTTTTCAAAGCGAGAACGGTATCCTGTATCCGGATTATCTAAAGTACCCGGTACAGTTTTCAATTGTCCAACCGTAGGCATTGTTACAATTCCTCCTATCTGAAATTCATGAAAATGAGCAAATCCCTCAATAGAGGTATGACGATGATCATATCCATTAGGTAACCAAGAGCCCTGACTTCCATAAGCATCTGTAGTCGGAGCTAATTTTGCCATACCAAAAGGAAGTGCAGCAGGTGTATAAAAAAACCAACGACAATGTGTCGCTCCCAATTGAGTATCAACCCAATCTACCGGAAGTTTAGTTACTGTAGGTGCACATGATAATAAAACCCACAGACATAAGAATAATAAAGTTCCTTTCTTCATTTTACTTGATTTATATTTTTCGTTTATAACAATCTTTTTTACGACAAATAGCACATCCATACGGTTTCTTTTCTATATCCTTTCCTATTCCAATCAAAGCACTGACAGACTTTATCGGAAGCATTAAACTAGATTCAGTAAGAGTAATTCCACAAAAGGACAAAGGAAATAAAGAAAATAACATTTGCTGCTCAGACACATTCCATCCGCAATATCCCGGACTATAGGAGTTACTTATTTTCAAACCTATATCAAACATCTTTCTTTCTAAATAAGATTTTCCTTTACTGACAATTGCCTCAACAATGGTCGACCCCAAAGCGTCAGCTATAAAGGCTTCCATTATATCATTTCCTTCACGCTTTGTCGTTATCCATTGATTCGTTTCACTTCCGACAGAAGCCAGTATCACTATCATCATTTCACTTCTCCTAAGATGCCTTGTAATGATTTCCCCTGGATGAATAATGAAACTACCACAATGAAACGATTTTTTATCTATAAATCCTCCTGTTGTTATGGTATAGCCAAATCTAGGACGACAAATTCCTATTACTTCATTTTTCATCCTATGAATCAGTGAAAGGACATAATTATCAGGCTGAGAATCCTTATAACCTAAGTAAGATTCAATCTCACTATCTACAATATCAATTTCATCCATACTTAAATGAATTTCAACCGGGGGTTGTTTCAAAAACTCCAAATCATTCATGCCATTAAATACATAGGTTCCACAATTGATTTTAAAGAATCAAAATCTATATTAGTCCACCATAATGAAAGAAAAGAATCTTTTGTAGAAAAATCTTCGGGTAATTCATAAATATCCAAGATACCACATACATAATCTAATTTTACGGTTCCTCCCGTATCAATCCTTACAATACCTTTCCCTCGAACTAAATTGACCGGACTATTCTTGAGTATCTGAAAATATTGATCAATAGCCAACAGAGGTATTTTTTCCCTAATCCGAAAAGTTTCCATCTTATAAGTCGGTATTCGAACAGTGGAATATATCGGAAGCCAATGATGCGGATGATAAGACATCAATCTTTCCCATGATTCCATATCTATCTCATTATATTTTCTAGAGATAAAAGCTGATGGATTAACAGCTATAAGTTCATTGACTATTGCATCAACCTTTTGTTCTTCCACAAGCTCTGTTTTTGTTAACAATAATACGGAGGATAACCCATACTGTCTTCTATAAAAATCACGATTCATTTTCATCAGCAAATGATAATTGGTCGTATCTACCATTGTTATGATTTGTTTAATTTGGAGAGAACGGATACCAATCAAATCTTCCAAAGAAGCGATACCGGAAGGCTCTACCAACAATACTTCAGGTGCTAATTCATCCTTTATGGAATAGATCACAGAAGAAAGCTCACCACGAAGTGTACAACAAATACATCCAGATTTCAGGTCTCGTACAATGATATTATTATTCCGTAAAATCAGCCCATCCACGGATTCTTTTCCAGATTCATTCTCTAATACAACGACTCTTTTCGTAGAGAGAAATGTGGACAAAAAATAGTTGATAAATGTAGTCTTACCACTTCCTAAAAATCCCCAGACAATATATATATCCATCTCCCCCTGCTAATCATAAAACGTCTTTCACACTTTGGTATAACTTTTTTCTTTCCGAATCAGTCAGATACCATAAAGTACAATCATTAATATGAGTATTCGATTTCTCCACAATAATGATCTGTGTATCCTTATCCATCGCAATATTATGCCATACCCCTTTGGGTATATTATAAGAAACTCCTTGTTGCATATTCACCGCTTCATAAAAAAGAGATTTGTCTTTTTCCACATTAGCCGCTATAAGTACCGCCCGCCCTTTTAATAGAATAAAAACTTCATCTGTTTCTTTATGGACCTCTATAGAATCCATATCATCCAACCCATGCTTTTCTACATAATTAAGTTGGGCTACTTGCCAATTATCTTGAATCAAATAAGGATTGTACCCCTTATCATCATAAAAATATTGTTCTATCATAATTACCAGTCATTTAGCATTGTAATCTTTCAAAGCTCTATAAAAGCTATCTATATTTTCAAACGGTATTTCAGGAGGGGTATCACATCCCGTTGACAACACAAAATTCGGATAAGCAGAAGTAGTTCTCAATAACTCCAGAGTAGTGTCATACACCTCAGAAGCTGTAGCCATCTTAAATAAAGAGACAGGATCCAAATTGCCCATCACCAAAGATCCTGACGGACATTTTTCCAAAACTTCTACCATATTTACAGCATTACCAAAATGAAATCCCGCAGCACCTGTAGAAATCATAGCTTCAGTACACTGACCTTGGTTTCCACAATTATGTAAAAACACAGAGAAACCAGCATCTTGTACTTCTGACACGATAAGCCTCACATATTCAGCTGAGAATTCCATACAAGCATCGTTAGACAACAGGCCTGCCGCTGGTTCTGCAATCAAAACGCCATTAGTACCAACCGACTTCAGTGCTTTACAATAATCTATAATGAACTGTGTACATTTCTCCAATAACAATTTAATACAATCTGGGTCAATAAACATAGCCATCATTATTTCAGACATATCGTACAATCTTCCAGCTAATGAATAAGGACCTATACAACCGGATATGACGGGTTTATGACTGTGCTTTACTATTAATTCATTGGCTTTCAAGTAAACAGGTACACGTGCCGTATTTATAGACGGCACATGCAAATTTTGCACCGTCTCCATATCATAAACTAACCTTCCCAAAACACTGGGAACCTCATTATCTGCAAAATAAATTTCAGCACCAAAAGCTTCTGCTTCTACTGTTAAATCCATAATAACACTTGAAGCGATCGCTGAATATTTTTCAGCTAATAACAATACAGCTTGAGAATGTACCTCAGCATCAGTGACAGCATCAATTACTCTCTTACCAAGCATTTCAATGCCCGAATGAGTCATTATAGGTAGAGTATACCTTTGCTGATCTACTATAATGGATTCAATCCATTCTTTCATATTTATATTCATAATTAATCAGATCTAATCATTATGCTATAGCTAATAATTCTTTGGCTTTAATGACCGCTTCATTAGCATTATTACTATAGCCATCTGCCCCAATACTTTCAGCAAAAGCCTGTGTAACCGGTGCTCCCCCAACCATAACTTTCACTTTATCACGAAGACCTTCCTTCTCAAGAGCATCAATAACCACCTTCATATTCTGCATGGTAGTAGTAAGTAATGCCGATAGACAAAGAATATCAGGATTCTCTTTTTTCAAGATCTCAATGAATTTAGCAGTCGAAATGTTAACGCCTAAATTTACGACCTCAAACCCACATCCTTCAAACATTGAAGCCACCAGATTTTTTCCAATATCATGCAAGTCTCCCATAACAGTCCCAATGACAATTTTTCCAATAGTAACAGAACGTTCACCCTTCAAATGAGGTTTCAACAGTTCCAAAGCGCCTTTCATGGCACGAGCCGACATTAATAACTCTGGGACATAAGCCTTATTATTTTGAAATCTATTTCCGATCTCTTCCATCCCTTTTATCATATAATTATTAATGATCATCTGAGGATCTAAATGTTCATTAATAGCTTCTTGAGTAATTTCGACTGCCGGTTCCAGCTTACCAGCCACAATTGAATTGAAAAGTATATCTAAATTAGCCATAATATTTATCTTAAATATTATTCAAGGATTGAATTACCTCATAAGAGCCGTATTTACGAGCAGCGGCAATGAATGCACGGAAATTTTCAGGAGGAGTATTACGTCCTATCGCACACCCAGAACTAATTATATGATTCCTTCCTTGAGTCGCTTCTATTAACTGCTTTACAGCAAGCTCTATATCGCCAGGAGTTCCTAATACTAATGGGAAACTCGGATCGATATTTCCCATTAGTGTAGTAGACATAGGTACCAAATTACGAGCTTTTGCAATATCAAGCTGCCAATCCACCTCAAGAATTTTAGCACCTGTAGTCCCCATATCTTCAATTATATCATTCGTATTGCCACAGATATGAATAGAAAATGGTATACCATAATCCTGCACTTCTTTTGCCAATTCCTTTTCCGGTTCCAACGCAAACTGCCGATACATATCCGGTGAAATAAGATTAGGTCCAGCAAAAGCATCACCTATAGAAGTAGCATGAGCACCTGCATCCTTTTGTGCTTTAGCAAAAACCGCACTAATTTTCCGACAATAATCCAATACGTCATCAATCAACTTTTTGTCTTCTGTCAGCAAATCCATCATAAACTGCGTTGTCCCTCTCAATAAGCAAGCGATACTAAAAGGTCCCTGATCAGCACGTCCCATCACAAATACATGATCGCCAATACTATCAACTAATGTTTTTGTGGCTTCTAACCACTCACTCATACGACCGGAACTTAACGGATCAGGCATTGGCATGTCATACACTTCTCTTAAATCCTTTAAAACCGGTTCTTCTTCGTTGACAATAGCCGGTTCATCATCACGGTAAATAACCTTTGCCCCCACTGCTTCTGCAATAGTCGCATCATCAAAATCTATAACACAACCATCATAGCCATATTTTTCTTGAGAAATAATATGAGCCTGAGCCATTTTTTTTCCATTTCTATTAACTTCACTAATCTTCATGCCCGCTGTTTCTACTGCAAACATAAAACTTTGAGGTATAATAGGTAAACTATCAGGTGTTGTACCATTTAAAACAGCCATACACCTCTCTAAAGAAGTCATTTCTTTCATAATTAATTTATTTAATAGATGAATGATTTAGTTTAAAAGAAGCTACCAACAGATAAACCAAAATGAGCAAAGGCACAAAAAGGCTTATAAAATGGGAACTTACATCTGCTATACCTCCCATAATAGGGGGAATTAATGCCCCTCCGGCTACTCCCATAATCATAAAAGCTGAAATATCATTTGCTTTATCCGGTTGAGATTGGATAGCTGCAGAAAAAGCTACAGCAAACACATTAGCACAAAAAAGTCCGACAAAGAATACTGCAGTAAAAATTAACCATTGACTTTCCAAAAATAAAAAACAGCCAAAGCTCAAAATCGCCCCTAACATACTTATTATCAAAAATTTTCGAGAAGAAACTTTCGCCAAGATAATAGCTCCTCCAAAGGTAGCAATTGTACGAGCTATAAAATACAAGCTACAGGTTAGCCCCCCCCTTTCAATAGGAATATCATATTGTTCCAAAAGATATTTAGGAAGTGTAGTCATCAATCCGATTTCAAATCCAACTATCAACAATATCATCGAAAAAAGCATGAGAATATATCGGTTACACATAAGGTTCACAATATTGTTAATTCCGGTTCTTGCATTTTTTGTATTTGCCTCTGTTATATTGACACAATACAGCCATAGCCACGACAACACTGTTACCACAGCGTATACCACAAAAATTAGTTTCCAATTACCCAAAACGCCAGCTACTCCTCCTACAATTACAGGTCCTAAAGTCGAAGAAATTGCTTTAATAAATTGTCCAAAAGTTAGCATACTAGTTATTCTATCTTTTCTTACTACATCCATCACTAGTGGATTCAAAGAAACTTGTAGAATTGTATTGCCAATACCAAGTAGTGCAAAAGCAACTAATACCATCGCAAATGAATAATTAATTAACGGCACTAACATAGCAGTCATAGTAACAGCAATACTCAACATTACCGTTTTTTTCCGCCCAATCTTATTCATTAAAAAGCCTACCGGCAATGAACACACAGCAAACCATAGAAAAACCATCATTGGCAACAGATTTGCCAATGAATCATTAAGAGCAAAATCCTGTTGCACATAGCTGGTGGCAATACTAACGACATCTACAAACCCCATTACGAAAAAGCAAAAGAGGATAGACAATAACCCTTTTACAGAGCTATTTAAACATATATTTTTCATAACATCAATGCAATTTAGTCCTTTACAGGAATATCTATTATAAGATTAATTTAAATGTTTCGATAGCATGATGCCCCAACTTCAAAGTAATAATATCTCCTGAAATATTAATCTCTTCTTGTTCATCCTCAATAAGATTCGTACGAATTACCTTTTGAACGGTGAAAGGTAACTTTATAGATATATTTTTATCTACACCTTCCATTTCCGTCAATCGAATAATAATTCCATTATCATCATTATCGGCTTTCTTCATCAAAGATAGAGCAACCAAAGAGTCAGATATAGAAAAAAAACTTTTCTGTCTATCCAGCAGTTTACCCTTTGTTTGTTTCTTTATAGCTATAAGCGGATGATTAGCTCCAATCCCAAAATGGTATCCTTCTTTCCAGCCTTCTTTATGAGAAGATATGGAAAATTTATACTGATGTGTCCCTGTTTGATGATACCAGTTACCCTCATCATGACAACTCTTATGCGAAGACAGTAGAACACCTTGCAAAATCGGATAATCGGCTTGTTCACGAGATGGATCTATCCAATCTCCAACAGCAACACATGATGCCATTGTAACCCCAAAACCATTTCCACTGGCAGACATAAAATTTTGAATTTCTCGTGGATGGCTATCTTCCGGATGATTGGTATAACTTCCCCACACGCTCCATCCCCCTGGAATAGTTTTCATCTCATCTTTTCCAACTTCTAAAATCCCCATAGGTACCTCATAAGCAACAGAAGCTTCTCGCATATTTAAAGGAAAAGTAATACGATATTGCCTATTATGAGCACCATTGAAGTCTTGAAGAGTTATATTAAAATCAATTTGTTTCAATAAATGATAAAATCTTATTCTTTGAATAATTTTCGTATTTGTTGTTTGCTGAATATTCTCATAAACAGAGAAGACAGAACCATCTTCAACCATATTCCAAATTCCAGACAGAGAACTTAATGAAAATATATCACCTGGAGCTAACTCCTGTATCTTAGTAAACTCTCCCGCCCCGAATCCTGTATAACCTGCCTCTATCACATCACCACCTCTGAATTTCGATGTATGAAATAGTTCTTGCTTTAAATCCTTATCATACAAACTTACAATACCACCATCACCCAAAAGTACTTTATAATATTTATTATCATAAGAATTTGCTGTTCTACAAACGTTCTCCTGACCTTTACACTTCTGTTGTCCTCTTGCCAAAGTATAAGTACGATATCCCAAAGAAGGTATATTCTCAGCTAAAAAACATAATATCAATTTATCACCTTCTTTTATAATTTGGGATGGAACAATTCTTCCTTCATCATCCTTAATTATATAATTAGCAGAAGATACGGCTATATTTGCTATATCTGTACGTTTCCATGTCAAATCATTAAAAACAACAATATCACCAACATTAGCTGTAACTTTATCAGCTATTGATTTTAAGGCATTATTCAATAAAGCTTTTCCCATGTCTCTACTAACTTTGAGACTATCTTCAAAAATATGGTCTGTTATATCACCATTTTTGCCGCCTAATCCATGATCCGGATAAATAGAAGCCATCCACGCACGGTCAAAAAGATTGCGGGGATATTTGGCAATATCTCCATCAATCAAATTATTAATACTCGTAAATGTTTCTGCAGCCGGAAGAAGTACACCTGCATCACGTTTATATCTAGTAGCTTCGTAATGTGCCGGACCATGAATATATAACCATAAGTTAGGTCTTTCCCCCATAACTTGTTCAAATTTTGCATTACCTACATTCACAATATTAAAATATTCTTCCGCAGTCGTATTTTCCAATCTAGGTAATGGAACCTCTGCCTGCTCAACAATTGAATTCCATTCTTTTATTACTTTTTGATAATTGATTGGCCTTGTCGCATCACAGCTCATCAATATTCCATAATGAGGTGGAATATTCCTCTTCTTGAAATAGTCACTCCACAACTGAGAACGATGATGTAGTTTATTAAAAGCAATTACTGCACCTTTCTCAAAAAACTTCCATTGTGAAGTTGCCCAACCGTAGTTTCCTGGAGTAAAAGTTAAAACTTTGGAGCCATCGGGACTGTTCCATTCGTACAGTCCCTCTCTCATTCTACTGATAAACAGATTATTGATACCACTCTTTGATAATATTTGAGGCATTTGCAATCCTCGACCCGGAACGTCCATATTATTGGCAACTCTATCATCACATCCTAAATTTTCACGCAACCATTTACGACCATAATAAGCCTGTCTAACAAGTTGTTCACCTGTAGATAACCCTTCGTATGGCTGATTATAAGTAGCTCCCCACGCAAAACGTTTTTCTTTATAGCGCTGAATCACTTCATCTTTACGTTCAGGATATTCCTTCAAGAACTCCATTAGATTGAGTGTCTGTTCCATTTCAAATGTAAAATTTTCATCTTCTTTCATCATGTCTAATGCCGGAATAATAATTTTATCAATGCGATCTTCACGGCAATAGTCAGGAGTATCCATCCACGCAATATCCTGATGAGAAGATTGAATGATATGAATAGTTCCATTTTTAAAATACCCCCAATCAGCAGGAATTACAGGAGTAAACATATAATCCGTCAGTTTTCTTTTTCCCAAATAAACTTCTATACGTTTTTCTTCACCTATCATAGGTAACCATACCAATAAACTATCATCTGTCACAGTTTTTTCTATATCAACGGGGTAACCATCAACACAAAGCTTTTTACTCCCCACAACATCTTTACCGCCTAGTTTAATATATGATAAAATCTTTAGATGTCCATCTTTTTTCAAATATTGTACAGGAGTAACCATGTCTATTTTAACTGGTAAATACTGTGCGTGAGCCGATAAACTCACACATGATAATAGAATTGATAAAACTTTCCTTCTAAAAAATAATCCTTGAAACATATTCTTCATTTTAAGTAATAACAAAAGTCTTTCTAGCCTCTCAGTCATAAAGAATACCACTAAGAATGATTATTCCCTAGTGAAAAAACACCTTTTTTTGTTATTACTTAAATTTATATATTCTATTTGATATAGAATATATATAAATTTTGAGGATATTTTAATTGCTGATTTGAATATTATTAGAAAGACCCACAGAGGTTTGTTCTTCACTTTCCTAAATAAGAAACAGCAAGAATGGAGCATAATCTTTTAGATTATCTCTCAATATTCTCACCGCTTTACTTATATGATATTCCACCCCTTTCACACTTATTCCTAACTCCTCAGCTATTTCTTTATGAGATTTTCCATCAAGGCGGTCACGAATAAAGGCAAAGCGTGTCTTCTCCGGCATATTTGCTAATAATGAATGTACTTTCGCACGTAACTCTTCTGATAATATTTCTTTGGGATCGCAAGCTTCTAATGTAGATATACGGATTTCCAGTTCACGCTGCCCCTTATCTACTAATTTTTGAAAAACATTCTCTTGTGCTTGTAAATGTTTCAAATAATTAAGGGATTTACTCCGAATATAAGTAATGAGTATGGCTTCAACACTAGAAATATCTCTTTCCTTACTTAATTCCCATAAATGAATAATAGCTTCAGAAACAATATCCTCAGCAACTTGGTCATTATGAACATAAGAAAGGGTAAACAAAAACGCTTTCCTATAGTAAGTAGTATATATTGAATTAAAATTTATTTGAGACATTCTAGCATATTCATAAGTATTAAACATTGCAAAGGAATGTATTTTACTCAAGATATGGAAACTTTTTAGATAATTTCACTTTTAACCAAACACTCCTTTGTTAGAAAACAGATTGGCTCTTATCGAAAAATGGTTACGCAACAAAAATACGATAGAGTTTCTTGGAATATGGGAAGAAATGTACAATCCTGATTTTAATTCCCCCGAATTCGAGGGAATTAAAAACTAAGTAGAAATGAGTAAAATTCCCCTGTGTGAAAGATGTAAATACTGTACACATTCACCCAATTTATTTCAGCCATATTATTGGTATTCGTGGTATGGAAAAGAAGTAAAGACACCGATTAACAGATGTGATAAAATAACCCTCAAAGCCCAAAATACAAAGAGTAAAAACTCTCACAAATTTGTGTGTTCCATTAATTGATAACTATCGAAGCATCTAGCGTCTTGATGGTGATACTACCACCAGTGTACCGGACGAGATTCGCGGACAGGCAGTAAAAGCTACGATTGTTCTTTCGAAAGACTACAAAGCCCGTGCCGGTGAAGAACTAATTAAGGAATTGCAGAACCATGTAAAGAAAGTGACTGCTACTAAAACATTGAAGGAGGATTTCTTTTATGGTGATATTGCATTGTGTCCGTATATAAGCTTATCACTTATTTTTCCAAGAGAAAACTTCCCCTAAGGATGTTTTCATTTCCCTATCCCCATTATAAATGGCAAAGCATCGGTCGGGTGTAGTCCCTGATAACTTAGCCCATTTGGAGATACCCTTAAAAAAGTCCGATGAATAGGTTGCCCCCGATTTTATTTCATAAGCGTATTGCTTACCACCTTCGGTGCGCAACAAATCGACTTCATTCCCAGTGCTGTCTCGCCAAAAGGTCAAATTAGGTTCTACACCTTTATTGTATGCTTCCTTGATAAATTCATTAATAACCAGATTTTCAAATAAACCGCCACGTAAAAAATGTGTCGAAATTTGCTCTGCGCTTTGTATCTCTAATAAAGAACAGGCTAACCCTGTATCGTAGAAATAAAGCTTAGGCGTTTTTACTAATCGCTTGGCATAGTTGTTAAAATCCGGTTTTAACAGGTAACAGATGTAACTTGCTTCTAATATCGAAATCCAAGCCGTTGCAGCTGTCACCGATATACCGCATTCATTAGCCAATGACGAAAGATTAAGTAGTTGCCCGATACGACCGGCGCATAATTTCAAGAAACGGATAAACTTGCTTAAATCTCCAATGTTTCGCATTAGGCGCACATCCCGTTCAACATACGTTTGAATATAGAACGGGGAATAATCATTCGGTTCTATGTTTTTATCATAGATACGCGGATAAGATCCCTTAAATATCTCTTCATCCACTTTTTCAGGAAGGTAAGAAATCCTTTGGGATCATCGGTTGCAAACAACCTCATGTCCAGATCTTCGAGAGATACATATTTATAATCCGGAAAAGACGTTTTCAACAAAGTGGATTTACCCGACTGTCTAGGTCCCGTCAGGGTGACAATCGGATACTTATTTGTCATCTCTACTAACTTATGTTTTAATACCCTTTCTATCATAACCGCTTATTTATTGCAAATATAATATTGAAAAGTGAATTTGCAAATTAAATAACGCTTTGCCCTTCACAAAAGATAAGAGATACCTGCCTTCCACCTTCCTCATCCGTAATCCGGTATCTCCTAACAGAAAAGCCTGCTTACCAAAAGAATATTATCTTTTCAGTAAGCAGGCTTTCACTCATATTCAAAAATGCAAAGAGCAAAAACTCTCACAAATTTGTGTGTTCATCAATTGATAGCTATCGGAGCATCTAGCGTCTTGATGGTAATACTACCACCGGTTGTACCGTTGATTCCTTTCGCAGCATCCTTTATTTTTCCGTCCTCCTGAATTTCGGTTCCATCCAACTTATAATAAAGAGCCAATCCTTCCGATGTAGGATCTACACCAAGCATATTCTGCTTCAACTGATTCTCTGTACGGGCCACACTCCACACGCGTACTTCACTCATATAACCATTCAGCGGACGCTCCCCCCATTCGAAGCCGTTGATACGACCGATATAGAAACCAACATCCGAATTCGGATCAAAACCGTCAATGCCCCATTCTGAACCTGCCCATTTATCACCGTTCACATAAATACCTGTCTTTCCAGTAGGTTGTTCGTATGTAATAGCCACATGATACCAACGTTTGGACTCCAACGGCTTCGTCACATTGTATTTCTGTCGACCAGCTATTTCCAGACAATTGTAAGGGACTCCCGGATCATCTCCAATACGGAATTGCATTACACCCTCCGTTCCCATGATCGTATTGTTTCCTCCGAATGAATTAACATAAACCAATGCCTCATACGTAAACGAAGAGAAATAAGTACCTACCGGGAAACGTACCCTAATGTAGCTATCTTCATACCAAGAAGTATTGAACTGCCCCACCTTGGTAATCTTGATAGGTTTAGAGAGCAGGTAATAGGCAACGTTCGTTCCGGGAAGCGTAGGCACGCCATCCGAATTCACCCGCACGGGTACCACATACGTTTTTCCCTCTTTCAGCGCATCCAATCCGGAAAGTTTCACCTCCACCTTGTCCGCATACAGCTTTCCTTCCGGAATAGTAGCCGTCTGATCACTCAGTGTCACATGCTCCGTATCGAACATCTCATAAGATGTCCCATATTGAGCGTTATACGTTTCCAACACACTTGCATCGGCTATGGTATACTGTACGTCCACCTGAGAGGAAGTCATGGTGGAAAGTCTTGACTGCAAGCTGAAGGTCAGCACATCACTTCCGTCTTCCACCGGAAGATTGAACTCCTTATTCTCGAAGTAGACCTTCGGCTCCAGCAGGTCGCTCTCGCTGTCGTTACAAGCCCCCATCAATAAAGCCATACCACCTGCTATCAAATAATTGAATAGATGTATCTTCATAATTTTTATATTTTTACTAGTTTATAAAATAGCCTACTCTTCCGGCTGCTGGTCCGCAGCCTCCTGCTTGGCTTTCCATTCATTGAAAACCTGCTGATTGATTTGGATGGCTTGACGCATATATTTGTAATCGGGCGTATTGTCATAGTCATTGTCCATACGATATGCCCCGATTCCACCTTTGTAGCCTTTTGACGGCATATGAGCAGCCTGTTTGACCAGCTTTCCGTTACCTTCACCACCCTCAGAAGCATAAAGTTCGAAGTTGGCCGTACAGATGACTTTCTTGGGATCAACGCCATAACCCTCCAGATTCGGAGTTGAAGTTCCGTAGCTTTGGATAATCCAATAGTCCACATATTCGTCCAAATCATGAGTGAGCCCTCCAATGTTGCCATCAATGCAAATCATCTTATGTCCATGTCCTTCGGGATCGCTTTTAGGACCGATGTAATTATTCATCTCCTTCACCAAGTGAATCAAATGTTCATTTTCGCTCAACGTTCCATCCATATCAAAGACCCCGCCTCCGATTTCCCAGTCAACATCATAGCCATCCCACTCATTCACATCCAGAGAATCGCAAAGCGCTTTGGCATACTTCGCCAGACATTCGTAATGATTTTCACTTTCAAACTGTCCTTTAAACCCCCAAAAATTCCAACGCGCCTGTTTTTTAGCTTCCTCCAGTTTCTCTTCCGACCAACCTTCAGCCTCTGCCTGCTTTTCCACTTCAAGATAGACTGATCCCGGAGTCGCTCCCTTACCCAGATATGAAAGTAGACTTACTTGTAACAGTTTCGTACCTTTCACTTTTTGTACGAATTCCTTGTCCGCTTTTTGACCGGGTGTTATCTCATAACGACTGGGAGCACCGCTCCACATGGAAACAAAATCCATACTGTCCGGCATGGAAGAAAGATACCCTTTCCGGTATGCACCTGCGGGAGACCAGTTGGAGTACCATCCGAAAGCGACAGGACGTCCATAATTCCAAGCCGTAGCTTTATAAGCGCGAAGATTGGCGTAATATGCCTCACTCTCCGCATTGTTCAACGTAGCATACCCGCCTATGTGTTCCATATCTATGTTTTCCACATCCGTGCAGGAAACAGCAGCCGTCAGGGCCAACAACGGGACGATATATAATAATTTTCTTGCTGATTTCATATTCTTCATCTGTATTAAAATAATAAATGTAGGTTATCTCTTACAATCCCACCACAAATGAGTAGAAGACTTGTCTTCAGCGCCTGCTCCATTATTAAATAACTTCAAGGCTGCTTCATAAATACTTCTTCCCTCAGTAGTCTGATAGAAACTAGTAGGATAAATCATACGGCGGATTCCTTTGCTTCGATCAGTAGCTCCCTGCGACTGTCCGCGCAATGTCATAATAGTATGCAACTTCGGATAGCCGGTCCTTCGCCATTCCGTCCAAGCTTCCTGCCCGTTGGGGAAGAGAGCCAGCCACTTCTGAATGATGATCTTCTCTAGCTTCTGTTCCGGTGAACCTTCAAACTTGACGGTAGTTTCGCACGGAGCAGCAGCAGAGTGCCCGTAATCATCATCCTGCAGATTATAATTCTGCGGTTTCTTTCCAGAAGCCATATAAGTATCTACAGAAGAGTTCACACCATTTTCCTGGAAAGACATACTAATGCCTTGCTTATACCAATCGTCTGCGCTGCCAAAATCGTTTCCCCATACCAAAGCAGCCTCCGCACGAAGGAAGTAAACCTCAGAGGCACGCATCCAATAGGTAGGAGTTCCGCTCTGGATATTGGGTTTTGAGAGCGACTCATACACCTCGTTCATTCCATAAGTATGTCCTGCCGGTACCGCTTGATAGAAGTTTCCATCAAAAGCCTTCACACCGTATTTCTTGCCTTCTTCACTCACTGACAGAAAGTAGGCACTTAGACGCGGATCTTGATATCCCATCAGGTATGAGAAGATAGAACTGCCCATACGAGCTTCTTTGTATGTACCAGCCAACCATTCGATGTTGTTGCGGAATGTCATACCTGCACCTTGACTCATCTGAGCGGCATCATCCTTAGCCGTCATTACACCAATGGGATGTTGTACGGCCTGTAAAGCATACTGCTTAGCCAACTCTTCATTGGCAAAACGAACACGTACAGCCAAACGGAGCATCAGCGAGTTGGCATATTTCACCCATTTAGTCGCATCGCCTGCATATACTGCATCATACGCTCCCATCACCTTCACCCCGTTCTCCGCCTTTTCTGACAATACAGCAATAGCATCGGTCAGATCTTTGAAGATTGCCTTGTAAACATCCTGTTCCGAATCAAAAGGAATATTCATACTGGCATCCGCCGCATGCGAATAAGGCATAGGACCAAAGCACTCAAGCGTTCTGTGCCATGCGGATATCTTCAGAATCTGCGCTAATGCAAACACTTCAGGCGTATCATTCTTCTCAGCAGCTATCTTTAACTTTTTCCAAGGATCAAGCGCATTAGTATAAGAGTGTGTATAGGTGGCATTCACCCAACCATCAAGCAAGTAATAAGTAGTATTATTACTACCAGAATTCCACCCACTGCTATTGTTCTCACCGAAGAATCCACTCCAATTATCTCCAGAGAGGTGATAGGCAATTTGATATTCATTGATAACATCCGTATCGTCAGCCTGTGTACCTACAGGAATCACTGTCCGCTGCATAGTCGTAATCAAGGCACCCACTTCAAAGCCATCCATCGCTCCTTCTCCCTCGCTCATTTCAAACTGATTGGTATTGACTTCTTCGAAATCACAGGAAACAAACAGTGGCAGGATACACAACCCGACCCAAAATTTTAATCGATTTATCTTTTTCATAATAAAGAAGGTCTGTTATAGTTTAAATTTAATACCAAAACCAAAGCTGCGAACGCTCGGTTGCATAAAATAGTCATTGCCTTGTCCGTAAGTGCTAGTTGACGGAGTCAGTTCGGGGTCGAACGGAGCCTCGCAATACAACATCCATGGATTGTTGGCGATGAACGACACGGTAACATCTTTCAGCACATTACCAAACCACTTATTGGGCATAGTGTAGCTCAATGTAAGTTCCTGTAAACGAATATTGGTGGCACTGTACACATAATAGCCGGAAGTTTCATAACCGCCCGTACCTATCATCTGATAATAGCTCTTCGCATCTACCAGGCCTTGTCCTTTCAGTAACGCTCCGCCCGCTTCGCGAGCTTCGGCAGAACGCCTGGATACGCCGAAACGGTCGAGCAACGCTTCCGTAGAAGAAGTTACCACGCCACCAAAACGCCCATTGATTTGGAATCCGAGTCCAAAGCCTTTATAGGTCAACCGGTTGCTCCATCCCATATTGAAATCAGGAGAAGTTTTTCCCAAGTAGACAGGTTCTCCGCGTTCCATACCGAATGTCCCGTCACTACCCACTTCCACGTATCCCAGATGGTCTTTCTTGAAGAAGGTGTTGGCATAAATATCATGAATGCTTCCTCCTTCCTTCAAAATAACACGTCCTCCATCTTTCAACACTTCTGGAATATTAATCGGAGTTTCCATCAAATCCGTATGATAGTTTTCAACCATCTCCTTGATTTTGTTGACATTACGAGAGAAGGTCAATGTTGAAGAGATACCCAATCCACATTTAAACTGATCAGAATAGCTTAATGAAGCCTCCCAACCACGATTTTCCACATTACCAGCCTGCAAATAAATCTGCTTGTATCCGGTATATTCCGGAAGATCACCCAAGAAGGTCTGATTGTATGTATTAGAATGATAATAGGTTACCTCTGCACTTAACTTATTCCACAATTTCAAACTTAATCCCAATTCATACGATTTAGTACGTTCCGCCTTGAAATCGGTAAACGGATAGATGCCAGTTGGTTTCAACGCACCACCCACAATTGGTGTAGTCACTGTTCCCGGAGTTAGTCCTGAACGAGATACAGGCGCACCTACTTCGGTATAAGACCCACGAACTTTCAAGTACGAGATAAATTCGGGCAACGTGACCATTTCGGAAATAATGCCGGACAAACCTACAGACGGATAGAAGAACGATTCTTCATCGGTATTCACCAAACGGGAGTTCCAGTCGTTACGTCCGGTCAACGTTAAGTATAACATACTTTTCCAACCTACTTCCAAATTGGCGAAGATAGCATGGTTACGTACATGACTGTCACCACCCTCTTCGGATATACGCCCATTAGCCGGGTCAATGTTAGTAGCCGCAAATTTATTGGGTACGCCTAGCAAGGTTCCTTTATATCCCCTATTCAACGCCCAATAGTTGGAGTAGCTCCATCCGGCATTGGCAGAAATACTGAAATCCGCGATGTGCTTGTTGACGTTCAACATGAAGTCCGCATATTCCTGACGGTCTTCATAATTACTGTATCCATAGTGTCCTTTCTTTCCTTCCGCAAATTTCTCGTCGGATGAAGCATAAATCTTGCGTTCAAACGCCACATGCGTATCATCCATCCGGAAACGAGCTGCCGCATTCAACCAATCGGTTATAGAATAAGTCAGCCCTACGTTGAACATATAACGGCTCTTTTCATTCGTAGCTACATTGCGATAAGCAGTCCAATACGGATTTTGAGGAGCATACACTGAATCGAATACCGGCCAATATTGAACCGGAAGCTGCCGACCTTCATCAAAACGTTCAAAGTCCTTGACATCTTCAAAATTTTCTCCGCGAGGGAACAGATAAGCGGCCATTACCGGATTCCAATATTGACCTTGTGACACCATATTCTTGTCTTTCTGCTTTACATACGACGCTCCCAAATCAAGCTGTAATTTGTCGTTCAGGAAAGTCGATGTATTGCGAATGGTGAGGTTCAAACGGTCGTATTCATTATTGGGTACAATCCCTTTAGAATTGGTGGAAGAAATGGAAGCAAATGTCTGATTCTGTTTCGTTCCCGTTGTCAGTGTAACCGAATTAATGAAGTTTGTTCCAGTATTGAAGAAATCATCTTTCGGGTCATAACTGGAAGGAGTAGCTAACTTTTCACCCCAGCTTTCATACATATTTTTCTTATTTCCATACGTATTTTGAAACTCAGGAGTCATATAAGCTTTACTAAACTCTGTAGAAGAAGAGAACTGCACTGAAAGTTTCCCTTCTTTTCCTTTTTTAGTGGTAATCAAAATTACACCGTTGGCGGCACTACTACCATACAGCGCAGCAGCCGAAGGTCCGCTCAAAACAGACAGACTTTCAATATCTTCGGGATTGAAGTCGGCAATTCCTTCCGTTCCGGCCTTACCTTCACCCATAATGCCACTGTCGGTATTGCCCATATTGGTATTGAACAAAGGAATACCATCCACCACATACAAAGCATTGTTATCACCTTCGATAGATTTTGCACCACGCATCACTACGCGAGTAGCACCACCGACTCCACTAGCGCTTTTGTTAATACTCACTCCGGCTATCTTACCGTTCAGCGAGTTTACGAAGTTAGCATCTTTTACCGTAGTCAAAGCATCTCCCTTGACTTGTTGTACATTGTAAGACAACGCCTTTTCTGCGCGTTTGATACCTAATGCCGTCACAACAACTTCATCGAGCACTTCGGTATCCTGCTTCATTACAACCGGATAAAAATCTTTCTTGGAGACAGGAATTGTCTGTGTAGCATATCCGATATAAGATACTTTGAGATTCGATTTTTCTGCCGCTTTGATCGTAAAGTTACCATCGAAATCGGTAATCGTACCTGTAGAACTACCATCCACAGATATATTTACTCCAATCAACGGTTCACCGCTTTCATCGGTAACCTTTCCTTTGATATTTTTAAGGGTTTGCGTAACTACAGGCTTCTTTTCAGTTATTATGATGTAGTTACCTTGAATCTGGAATGAAAAGCCTGTCCCTTTTAAGATGGTATCGAGTGCGGTTTCGAGGGATGCATTCTGCAAGTTTAACTGGGCTATTACTTTTCCTTTCAATTCGGAATCACTATAATTTATAGACTTTTTGGACTGTTTTTCCACAGTCTTTAAGGCATCAATGACAGTGATGTTCTTTTGCTGGATAGTTATTTTACTATCATTTTGAGCCAAAGCGAAAGTCTGTATAAGAATAAGACTTAAAAAAGTGAGAAAGACCCGCTTATGAGCTATTTTTTCTGCTATTTTTTCGTAGATTTGTAGCATCTTTAGTATTAGTTAATTGGTTATTATTCTAGGATCATTCAGAATAGCGTCAATATTACGCTAATATTAAAAGAGATTGATTTCATATCCGGGAGGAACGGCCATTCCTTCCGGGTATTTTTTTGCATTACGTATTAAATTTAAAAGGTTCTACAATATATTTATTCTTTACTAGTTACATAGCACTTATTTCCCTTGATAACATAGTGTACATTTCCTACTACTTGCGATATAATCCTCATAACTTCCTCCAGATTAGCCTGTTTGGGGAAGCGGAAACTATATGTATTCTTTTTCATACTATGAAGGCTATATACAAAGGCATAAGGAAATTTGCGTTCAAGACTTGTAAAAATATCCTCCAGATGCATATTACTAAAAACCAGTTCCCCACGTTGCCATGCCGTCACATCATCTATCTCAGGCATCCGCAGATTATGAGCTTTCGTATGTTTGTCATATACCAACTGTTCACTAGGCTTTAAAATAATATTGGACAGCAAGTTATTGAATTCAACTTTCACACTACCTTCCAGCAAGGTAGCAATCAGTTCGCTATTTTCCGGATAAGCATTTACATTAAATTCAGTACCTAAAGCAGTAACTTGATAATCATTGGCTTTGACAACAAAAGGATGTTTCTTATCCGGATGTACTTTAAAATTAGCTTCTCCAATCAAATACACGCTTCGCGTCTTTCCATCAAACCGCTCCGGATATAACAGCGTGCTTTTGGAATTCAGCATAACGCGGGTACCGTCCGGCAAAGTGAGTTCATGAATCTCCGCTGTCGGTATATAACATTCTACCAGGTCTTTTTCCAAATGCTCTCTCCCTAACATCAAATAGACCGATACAGATGAAATAGCAAATAAAAGAATAGCAGCAACTCTCCATATAATCAACTGATAATTACCAGTTGATTTAACAGGCTGAATTCCTACACTCTGCTGTATCCGCCGGATTGACTGTTGCATTCCGTCCGGCATTTCCTTCTCACCAACTTGTTCCCAAAGCACACGAAGCGCTTCTCGCTTTTCGGCAGCATGCTCTTCGTCGGCCAGCCATTGTTGCACTTTCTTTCGTGTAACGGCTGAATAATCGTTATGCCCGAATAGTTCTACAAGTTGTTGAACATAATTTTTCATGAATCTTCTTCTTTCTTTTTTGGCTTTATACACTAAATACAACCGCCTCGCAAATACTACTTAAAAATATTTGAGAAAAAGATAAATAAGAGCAGAATTTTCTTCAAATCTATTAAAGCTAAATATACTTGATGTTCTATTGTACGAATGGAAACTTCCAATTTGTCGGCTATTTCTTTATGGCTCAACCCTCTAAAACGACTAAGTTCAAATATCATCCTCCGACGCTTCGGCATCTTCTCTAAAGTGAGCTGAACAATCATAAGCATCTCTTTATAATAGACATTATTCAAGACTTCCTCTTTCTCCGTCAACTCATAGAGAAGAGTCTTTTCCATGATTTCCTCCTGATAATCCTGCTCTACCTGCTGATGCTTAAAGATATTCAGAACAATATTCCTAGTCATTATGAAGATATAGTTATCCAGCTCCTTGTCATTGTCCAACCACAATTCCGGCTGTAACCAGAGTTTACAGAAAACATCTTGTGCCACATCCTCTGCTTCAGCTTCCGACTTAAGCAGCATTTGGGCAAAGTTCTTTACTTTAGGGAAGTTAGCAATAAAGAACCTCTGAAACTTTAATTCAATCTGCTTATCGTTATTTTCCATATCTCTAGTATTTTTTCAACGTTAACGGTAAAGTCAAATTAGCCGTACATAGTACACCCATAAAAACAAAAAAGGCTTCATGAATCTATATTCATAAAGCCTTTCAAAAAAAGAATACTCGTACTCGAAGCGGGACTTGAACCCGCACAGCCGCAATGGCCAAGGGATTTTAAGTCCCTCGTGTCTACCGATTCCACCATTCGAGCATCCTTTCAAAGAAAGAGCGGAAAACGAGACTCGAACTCGCGACCCTAACCTTGGCAAGGTTATGCTCTACCAACTGAGCTATTTCCGCATTTTTTCAACGGGTGCAAAGATAAGTAGTTTACTTGTTTCTGCCAAATCTTTTCGGAGGAAAGTTTTAAAAAACTATCCTCCGAAAGTTCATTTTATCTTCCAAGCAGCGCTTTCTCTGCTCTATCCATCCCGCAAAAGTTGAATCCATCGACCACTTGCTGCATCAATGCAGAGATCTCTGTATTGCACAAATTGCCTATACTTCCTTCATGTGTATGATGTACTTCCTTACTATGCGAGAATTTACCTGCTTCAATATCCAGACCGACCTTTTTGTATGCATCGCGGAAAGGCATACCTTCGCGTGCCAAACGGTTCACTTCTTCCACACTGAAAATGAGCAGATATTTGTCATCATCCAAGATATGTTCATTTACCTTAATCTCGTTCATGATGTAAGTTGTCATCTGCAAACAGTCTTTCAATTCCTGGAAAGCCGGAAGAAAGACCTCTTTTATAATCTGCAAGTCACGGAAATAACCGGAAGGCAGATTGTTGGCAATCATCATGATTTGTTGGGGAAGCGATTGCAACTTATTACATTTGGCACGTGTCAATTCAAACACGTCCGGATTCTTCTTATGAGGCATAATGCTGGAACCCGTAGTACAATCATCGGGCAACTTCACAAATCCGAAGTTCTGACTGTTGAACATACAAGCGTCAAAAGCTAATTTGGAAATTGTTCCGGCAATCGTGGCCAACGCAAACGCAACATTACGTTCCATCTTGCCACGTCCCATCTGGGCATATACCACATTATAATTCATAGAGTCAAAACCGAGCAACTCAGTTGTCATCGTCCGGTTCAACGGAAACGAAGAACCATATCCGGCAGCAGAACCTAACGGATTACGGTTGCACATCTTAAATGCAGCCTGCAGAAACAGCATATCATCCACCAGGCTTTCGGCGTAAGCGCCGAACCATAGTCCGAAAGAAGAGGGCATGGCAATCTGCAGATGTGTATATCCCGGCATTAAAACATTTTTATAACGTTCGCTCTGGCGAATCAATACATGGAAAAGTTGTTCTACCGCTTCGGCTATTTCTCTGATTTGCGTGCGGGTAAAAAGTTTAAGATCCAACAGCACCTGGTCGTTACGCGAACGGCCGCTATGAATTTTCTTTCCTATATCTCCCAGACGGCGAGTCAGCATCAACTCCACCTGCGAATGTACATCTTCCACACCGTCTTCTATCACGAATTCACCTTTCTCCGCTGAAGCATAAATATTTTTCAGTTCAGCCAGCAACTGCTCCAGTTCTTCTTTCGTCAGCAAACCGATACTTTCGAGCATTGTGATGTGCGCCATAGAGCCGAGTACATCATGCTTGGCCAGATAAAGATCCATTTCACGATCGCGTCCCACCGTAAAGCGTTCAATATCCTTATTTACCTGCACGGATTTCTCCCAAAGTTTCTGTGCCATACCAATTAATACTTGAATTAATAATTTATAATCGACAGCATTTCAACCATCTTCTCCAAACCTTCCTGGAGGGGTTTCTGCACCATCGCTTTCATAAACGGATTGATATCCATCCCGATAGTAACCTTTATTTTGCATTCTTCCTCACCGGTAGCCACTAATTGAATCCACATATTAAAAGGAAGCGGTGAGTTGGTTGTCTCCAACTTCACACATTTAGAAGGTTCACGTTCAACGATTTGCAGTGTCAGCTTTCCAACAGGAGAAACACTAAAACTCAATGTATCCGAATCAAAACTCAAATCCTGCACCTTATCTTGCGGCAAACGGTCTTTAATGGCTTCCAGATTACTCAAATCCGAAAGCTTGTTATACACCCGTTCCTGACTGTAAGGTATCACCTTGACACTACTCTCAAATTTAGTCATAATATTCTATTTGTATAAAAACAAAAAAAGAACTATCCGGGCAAATATTGTCCGAAGAGTTCTTTTACTGACATATATTTAACCAAAAAAGTCTTATTTACCAGCATCCCAATGAGCAGGGTCTTTACGCCATTCGTTCAGTGTCTGGATATCTTCTTTTTCAATGTAACCTGTACGAAGAGCAACATCAAGCACAGCCTCATAATTGGTCAATGTCACCAAGGTCACTTTAGCGTTCTTAAATGCTTCTTCAGCAACCGGGAAGCCATACGTATAAGCCGCAACCATACCAATTACTTCACAGCCATCGCGACGAATCGCCTCTACAGCCTTCAAACTACTGCCGCCGGTAGATATCAAATCTTCTATTACTACTACTTTCATACCCGGACGAAGTTCACCTTCGATCAGGTTCTCCAATCCATGGTCTTTCGGGGTAGAACGAACATATACGAACGGTAAATTCAATGCATCAGCAACCAAAGCTCCTTGAGGAATAGCACCAGTCGCCACACCTGCAATCGCATCCACCTGTCCGAATCGTTCCAATATCAGACGTGTAATTTCAATCTTCACAAAATTACGAAGAGAAGGATAGGACAGAGTTTTACGGTTGTCACAGTAAAAGGGGGATTTCCATCCAGAAGCCCATGTGAAAGGGTTAGCGGGCTGAAGTTTAATAGCTTTAATCTTCAACAGTTTCTCCGCAAATAGTCTCTCTAAGTTTTTCATAACTAAACTAACTATTAATTATTTGCCGCAAAAGTACAGAAATAGAACGAGAATAAAAAGAAGAATCCGTTTATTTTTTTACTCCACCTGCTCCTCTTCATCGGGAACATCGATACAACGCCTGATATCTTTCAGTTCAAACCCACGACTCATAGCGAACCGCATCAGCTTTCCATTCAGTTCATATTCATCCTGCGCATGGACACTTTTTTTCTTGGAGGCCAGCAGACCACGAAGGACAGCAAGATATTCCTCCTCATCAATCTCATTCAGATAACGCCACACTACGTCGGATGGAATCTTCTTCATATAAAGTCCTTGCGCTATTTTCATCTTCCCCCACTTGGCGAAACGGAATTTATCATTCACAAAAGCCCTGCAGAAACGTTCGTCATCAATGAACTTTTCCGATTCCAGCCGGTCAAGAATACGCGCTATAGTGTCATAGGCTATCCCCCAACGTTGTAACTTCTCATTTATTTCTGCCCGGCAATGCTCGGCAGTAGAGCAATAGGAGGCTACACGACTTAAAGCCTCTTCGTCTGTTAATTGTGCACTCATCGGTTAGCTGTAACTATTCTATCTTTTCCAAATATGTCTTTTATAACACGAACACCACGATATTGGTTCATTTCAAGCATATATGCTATTTCCCGGCCAAACGCCCGGTTGATTTCAAAATAAAGTTTTCCTTCCGGCAGAAGCAACTCACGCCCCAGAGCGGCAATCCTGCGATAAAACCGCAACGGGTCGTCATCGGGAACAAACAAAGCCAGTGCCGGTTCCCAATCGAGCACATTAGCTTCCATTTCATCTTTCTCCGTCTCAGTGACATAAGGAGGGTTGCTTACAATGACATCAAACGACGGTATCTTTTCCCAATCGTCAGATAAAACATCCCTTTGCCGAAACAGCACTCGGGATTCCAGTTCTTCGTTGTTTGTCCGAGCTATCGCTAATGCCTCTTCCGAGATATCCCAAGCTTCCACGTCGGCATCCGGAAGTCTCTTATCCAGAGAAATTGCAATGCATCCGCTTCCCGTACCTATATCTAATAGGTGATGTGCCCCCGGATTCTCATTGACGACCCAATCTACCAACTCCGCAGTTTCCGGACGGGGAATCAGCACTCCCGGAGCCACCTTGAACTTCCTCCCACCAAATTCCGCAAAGCCGCGAATGTACTGTATCGGCTCATTTTTCTGTAAACGGAATATAATGTTTTCTAATTCACGCTCTTTGCATTCGGATAAAATCATATCTTTGCCCAAGTAAATATCGAGCGGATCGAACCCGAGCATATCGCAACAGATCATCATCGTAAGGGCTTTAAGCTCTTCCGGCGGATAGATATCACGCAGAGATTGGCGAATGCGGGTGGAGATACGATTCATACATTTACAGTTTCGGAGTGCAAAAGTAAGAATAATATAGCGAAGAGTACCAAAATGGAAGAAGAAAAATACATGAGACGTTGTATTGAGCTCGCAAAGAACGGGTTATGCAACGTAGCTCCCAATCCGATGGTAGGGGCTGTTATCGTATGCGACGGGCGCATTATCGGTGAAGGTTATCATGTCCGTTGCGGAGAAGCGCATGCCGAAGTCAATGCAATCCGCTCCGTCAAGGATGAGTCTTTATTGAAACGTTCGACAATCTATGTCAGTCTGGAGCCTTGTTCCCACTATGGTAAAACACCTCCCTGTGCAGACTTGATTATCGAAAAGCAAATTCCGCGTATCGTCATTGGTTGCCGGGATCCTTTTTCCAAAGTAGCCGGACGAGGGATTCAGAAACTACAGAATGCCGGGCGGGAAGTTATAGTCGGTATGCTGGAAGAAGAATGCCTGCATCTGATCCGCCGTTTTATCACTTTCAACACGCTCCGCCGACCTTTTATTACTCTTAAGTGGGCTGAATCGGCCGACCGATTCATTGACATAGAGCGAATTGATGGGAATCCTGTCCTTCTCTCCTCCCCTCTTACGTCAATGTTGGTACATAAAAAAAGAGCGGAGAATACAGCTATTATGGTAGGAAGACGGACAGCCTTGCTGGATAATCCCTCTCTGACGGTACGCAACTGGTATGGACGTAATCCTATACGTATTGTTTTGGACCGCAACCTTTCTCTTCCGAATGATCTGCAAATATTCAACGGAGAGATCCCGACATTAGTTTTCACAGAGAAAGAACATCCGGAAGAAAAGAGCGTCAGCTATATAACTATTGATTTTGGTCATAACCCTCTGAAGCAGATTATGGAAGAGTTATATCAACGAAATATACAATCATTGTTGGTAGAAGGCGGAAGCCAACTGCTGCAATCATTCATTGACAATGAATTATGGGATGAAGCTTATATAGAGAAATGCCCCAAGCAGTTATATTCCGGTGTTAAAGCACCTGAAATAAGCAATAATTTTAGTTACTCGACCGAAGAACACTTCGGAAGACAAATTTGGTATTATGTTCATCGGATTTAGCTAAAATAGTCCTATTCAGGGAGTTTTACGTCGATAAAAACAGTGTTATTATCTATAATTTTATATAAAACTTACCTGTAATGTTCATTATCGGGAAAAATGTTTCTATTTTTGCAACTTGTAAATAAACACAATCTTTCAAATGAGAATAAAGTTTTTATCATTCATTGCGAGTTTTTTCATGGTGTCATTCGTTATAACGTCATGCCTTGATGACGATAATGACATAGAATATAGCCCGGATGCAACTATACATGCATTTGAACTTGATACAATAGGCTATGGAATATCCTACAAGTTCACTATTGACCAGCAAAAAGGTCTGATCTATAATCAAGATTCACTTCCTGTTCATGCAGATACGATTATCGATAGAATATTGATTAAGACTCTGACGACTGCTTCCGGTGTTGTCACTATGAAAGACAAAAATGGTTCGGACTCTACTATTAATATAAACGATTCTATTGATCTTAGAGAACCGATAAAAATCAAAGTGTGGTCTACAGAAGCATTTGCAACTTATCCACCTGATGCGACAAAGGCAAAAGATTATACTATTACTGTAAATGTGCATAAGCATGATCCGGACTCTTTGAATTGGGGATATGTCGGGAAAATAAATGATGAGATTACAGGAGCACAGAAAACCATTAAATTTGGTAATGATTATCTCACCTATTCTGTGGATGAGTCAGGTACATTAAAGGTATATAACAGTAGTAATTTATCTAGTTGGAGTTCGCAAAATACAACGGGAGATTTAGCAATTCTTCCTAATTCCATATTGCCTTTAAAGGATATCATATTGGCTACCGCAGATAATAAGGTATATGAATCTACCGACGGTATAGCATGGACAGAATCAAATAAATTTTCAGGTGAAGTAAATACATTTATTTCAGCAATACCCTTTGAGAATGACAATAGCCAAATCGAAGAAGAGAAATACATCCAACAAGCCACTTATCTCAAGACAGAAGATAACGTACGTTATTTGTATTCCATTTTAGAATCGGAACTAGGGACAGGAAATGCAGAAACTAAAATACAAGCAGCCGGTGAAAATTTCCCAACAAAGAACATTTCATACACAACTTTCAAAAAAGGAGGACAATATCAGAATGTTATAATAGGTGAGCATGATGAATCTATCAAAATAACGGTTGGTGACAAAGAAATTCCAGTCAGCATAGCATGGGGATACAATGGAACGACATGGGCTGAGTTGGGAACCACTTCAACGGTTGCTTATTGTCCGGAGTTCAAGAATCCGACTATTATTTATTACAATAACCTTCTTTATACTTTTGGTGACAAGTTTGAGTCCATCTATGTTTCAAAGAATGAAGGAATTGCTTGGCAAAAAGCGGACAAAAAGTTCTCATTCCCTTATCAGGATTGGAGTGAATCCGGATTCGAACCAACAATAGAAAAACCGGAATTCATGGGAAGAACTAATTACTCCGTAGTACAAGACACAGAGAATGACTATATTTACTTCTTATTCAGTGAGGGAGATGTTACATTCGGAGAAGGTGATAATACACATCCTTATAGTCATGATTCAGAAATCTGGCGTGCACGCTTAAACCAATTATGGTTTGATAAGGCAAAAGATGCAGGTCAATAATAAACGCATACGTTTAAAATAGAAAAATGTCCTATATAGAGCAAATAGACAAAACTCGGATACCCCAACACGTAGCCATCATCATGGATGGCAATGGAAGATGGGCAAAGCAACGGGGAAAAGAACGTACTTACGGTCACCACGCAGGCGCAGAAACGGTACAGAGAATTACCGAAGATGCAGCCCGTCTGGGAATCAAGTACCTCACTTTGTATACTTTCTCCACCGAGAACTGGAATCGTCCGCAAGAGGAAGTTACGGCACTGATGAATCTATTGCTGGATTCTATTAAGGAAGAGACATTGATGAAAAACAATCTCCGCTTCAATGTAATCGGTGACTTAAAGAAATTGCCGGTTGAAGTCCAGGATAGTTTAACATCATGCATAGAACATTCCGCAAGAAACACGGGAATGTGTCTAGTGTTGGCGCTTAGCTACTCTTCACGCTGGGAAATAACTGAAGCAGTCCGACAAATAGCTACGAAGATTAAAGAAGGAGATTTATCTCCCGAACAGATAACAGACGAATGCATCGCATCACATCTGAATACTAATTTTATGCCCGATCCGGATTTATTAATCCGCACGGGAGGCGAAATCCGACTAAGCAATTACCTGTTATGGCAATGTGCTTATTCGGAACTTTATTTTTGTGACATCTTTTGGCCGGATTTCGACAAAGAAGAACTCTATAAAGCCGTTTGCGAATATCAACAGCGGGAACGACGATTCGGTAAAACCAGTGAACAAATCAGCTAATATAACTCGAAACATCAAATTATAACATAAATGCATTATCGTATTTCCTTTATATTCATAACGTTTATCTGCCTGTTCAGTTTTGCAACAACAGGTATTGCGCAAAATGCCAACACTGATGAAGACTCGAAACCTGTCATCTTATACTCTGGAACACCCAAAAAGTATGAGATAGCGGATATCAAGGTCGAAGGCGTAGAAGCAGCCGAC
>OGNV01000068.1_pt1 | contig 99613 bp, 84 predicted proteins | sample 1573561 | NCBI WGS metagenome assembly OGNV01 (sample SAMEA2581892, study PRJEB24529) | metagenome | biome: Human gut stool | place: China | collected 2011
TCTGAACTTCTTCGTTCAAAATTTTAGCAAATTCTTCAAATTTCATGGTTCCCTTATCCCCTTCGCCTTGTCTACGAACAGAAACTTCACCATTTTCTGCTTCTTTTTCGCCGACAATCAGCATATAAGGAATACGTTTCATCTCATTATCACGGATCTTGCGACCTATTTTTTCGTTACGGTCATCTACAATCGCACGGATTTCGTGAGTTTTCAGATACATCTTCACTTGTTCCGCATATTCATTGAACTTCTCACTGATCGGCAGAATAGCAACTTGGTCGGGTGTCAACCACAATGGGAACTTACCGGCGGTATGTTCAATCAGCACAGCAACAAAGCGCTCCATTGATCCGAACGGTGCACGATGGATCATAACCGGACGGTGTTTCTGATTATCAGATCCCATATATTCCAGTTCAAAACGTTCCGGCAAGTTATAGTCTACCTGGATAGTACCCAACTGCCAGCGACGACCGATTGCATCTTTCACCATAAAGTCGAGCTTAGGACCGTAGAAAGCCGCTTCACCATATTCAATCTTAGCAGGTAATCCTTTTTCTTCACATGCCTCGATAATAGCCTGTTCTGCCTTTTCCCAATTATCATCGCTACCAATATATTTTTCGCGGTTTACTTTATCGCGCAATGATATCTGAGCCTCAAAATTCTGGAAATTCATAGAACGGAACACAATAGAGATGATATCCATTACACGAAGGAATTCATCTTTTACCTGATCCGGACGACAGAAAATATGAGCGTCATCCTGCGTAAAGCTACGTACACGAGTTAAACCGTGCAACTCACCACTTTGTTCATAACGACAAACTGTTCCAAATTCGGCAATACGCAATGGAAGATCTTTGTATGAACGCGGGAAGTTCTTATAAATCTCACAATGGTGAGGGCAGTTCATCGGTTTCAAGAAGTACTCTTCTCCTTCTTCCGGAGTATGAATAGGCTGGAAAGCGTCTTTGCCATATTTTGCATAGTGACCGGAAGTCACATACAGTAACTTGTTGCCAATCGGCGGAGTGATTACTTCCTGATAGTCATAGCGAGTCTGGATACGACGCAAGAATTCCTGCAAGCGCAGACGTAATGCAGTACCTTTCGGCAACCACATCGGAAGTCCCTTTCCTACCGTCTCCGAGAACATGAACAACTGCATCTCTTTGCCGATCTTACGGTGGTCACGTTTTTTGGCTTCTTCCAACAATACCAGATACTCATCCAGCATTTTCTTCTTCGGGAACGTGATACCATAAATACGTGTCAACATCTTACGGTCTTCCTGACCACGCCAATATGCACCGGCTACCGTAGTCAGTTTGATAGCTTTGATCGGAGCAGTCGTCATCAAGTGAGGACCACGGCAAAGATCAGTAAATGTCCCTTGCGTATAAGTAGTAATATGCCCGTCTTCCAATTCGGAAATCAACTCACATTTATAAGTTTCTCCACGATCGCCAAACATCTTCAATGCATCCGCTTTGGCAATGCTCTCTCTGACTACATCCTCTTTCTTGGCAGCCAGTTCCTGCATCTTAGCTTCAATAGCTGGCAAATCACTTTCCTTGATTACCGCTTCTCCCGGATCTACATCATAATAGAATCCGTTTTCAATGGCCGGACCGATACCGAACTGAATGCCCGGATAAAGTTCCTGCAAAGCTTCAGCCAGCAAGTGAGCACTTGTATGCCAAAAAGCATGTTTGCCTTCTTCATCATCCCATTTATAAAGCACGAAATCAGCATCTTCATTAATAGGACGTCCTAAATCATAAGTCTCGCCATTCACGCCACAAGCCAAAACATCTTGTGCCAAACGCGAACTGATACTTTCTGCAATCTGTAAACCGTTCACTCCTTCGTTATATTCACGAACAGAGCCATCGGGAAATTTTATCTTTATCATAATAGATGATGTTATATTTTCACAATTTGAACGCAAAAGTAAGTAAATCTTTTGAGTTTTCCATTTTTTATCAAATAAATGTTATTCCGTCTGATCCGTAAAACGTTTGATCACGTTATAAGCAGAAACAATACCCAACTCACCGGCTTTACTTAAATCAGAAATGCCCAGTTTGTTATTACCTAAAAATATATGGGTAAGGCCTCTATTAAAGTAAGCATCCGCAAAATCGGGATTCAGCTCGATCGCCTTGTCATAATCGGCAATAGCAGCCCGGTAGTCCTTCAGCATAGCAGAGACATTCGCACGGTTATAGTAAGCATAAACAAAGTCCGGCGCCAGATTGATCACCTTGTCCAGGTCTTTCCTTACTACTTCATAATCAACCGCAGTAATCTCTTTACGTTTATCACCCGGAATATCCGTTTCGGCGGCTTGTTCCGCCTTCTGATATTCCAGTTGCTTACAGCGGATAAGCGCACGCATAAAATAAGCCGGGAAGAAATCACCGTCCAACAGAATCGTCTGTGTCAAGTCAGCCACAGCACTTGAGAAGTCCTGTACCAGATAGAAGTCAATCGCACGGGCAAAACGCTTCGGAGCGCTCTTTTCATCAGCCACGATAGCTGATGTATGTGTATCGATCAAAGCAAAATGGAATTTCACCTGTTCTTCTGTCAACGGAGCTTCCATATTCGTAATACGGAGACGTTTAGAGAGGATTCCCGTACGGTTCAAGTCCTCAATATACTTGTGGAAATTCACCGAACGTTTCACGTCACTCATTTTCTCATAATAAGTCAAAGCAAACATGGGTTCCAGTGTGATATTTACATTCTTGTCCTGCACACGTCCACGATAATCACTCGTATAGCGCTGTTCGGCTTCAGAGTCATCGGCAATTACTATCTTACGATAGTTATTCATATTCTTATCCGACTTCTTGCGTGTTTTTTCTCCATCTTCATCTCCACTTCCGTCCGCTTTATCTTTATTCTGGGCAACATCCTTATTAGTCACACCGTTCTGCTTGTCAATCTGGGCTTTCATGACCTTAAACTCATCTTGTTCCGCTCCTTTCTTATCCCCAATTTTTCTACGGGCTTCCGAACGCTGATAATATCCGGCCAGAAAATTAGGATACTGATTGATAACAGTCGTATAGTCTTGTATGGCCCCACGATAATCACCTGTCTGCGCACGGAGCAAACCACGGTTAAAGACAGCCATCATATTATCCGGTTCCATTTGAATGACAAAATCAAAGTCCTCAATTGCCCGGTTGTCGTCCCCTACCCGTGCACGAAGCAGACCACGATTATAATGTCCGATAAAGTTATTGGGATCAATATCCAATGCCAAATCATAGTCACTCATAGCACCTCTCAGATTATTCTGATGAAATCTTGCCAATGCACGATTAATATAATTTCCGGCATTCTTCGCACTTAAATGAATAGCCCGGTCAAAGTCCGATTCCGCCTCTGCATATTTGGATTGCTGCAATTTCACAATTGCCCGTGCAGCCCATGCGTCCGGATCATATTTATCCAATTCAAGCGCCTTATTGAAATCGGTCAAGGCAGCAATGGTGTCCTTCTGCTGCAAAGACACTTCCCCCCTCATTAAATAAGCACGTGTATAACGGGGAGACACTTTCAGCAAACTTTCCAGATCCTCTTTTGCTGAATTATAATCCTTTTTCTGAATATGAGATAACGTTAAATTATGCCACAGAGTGATATTCTCCGGATCATAATGCAAAGCCTTCTGATAATCTTCAATAGCCCCGTCAAATTTGCTCTGACGGATTCTGGCAAGACCACGAATCTGATAAGCACCTACCACAAACGGATTGCGTTGGATAGCCGCATCACAGTCTGCTTCCGCACCTTGAAAATCTTCCAGATTCAGTTTGGCCAAAGCCCTGAAAAAATAAGGCTCATACAAATAAGGTTTAGCGTTAATTACCTGGTTGAAGTACTGAATGGAAAGTACATAATCCTCAAAATAAAGAGCGTTTCGGGCGATAGTCATCACCCGATCCGTATTTATCTGAGCACATACCAGTGTGGGGAACAGTAATAATACTGTTAATATTCTCTTTATCATCGACATTTTATACTTGTAAACGAAGCAAAAATAATGCTTTTCGTTTACTTAACAGGGATATAAACGTTTTTTATCTTTATTTTACCTGTTTCATCTTATAAGAACTGCGAGCTTTCCCCTTCAACATCGTATTCAGTTTTCCCTTAATCATTTGCTTACGAAGTGGAGAAATATGATCAATAAACATCTTACCGTCCAAATGGTCGAATTCATGTTGCATTACGCGAGCCAGATAGCCTTCTACAACTTCCTCGTGTTCCACAAAATTCTCGTCCATATATTTCACGCGAATCTTATCTCCTCTTTTCACTGTCTCATGGATACCCGGCAGACTCAGACATCCTTCTTCCATACTTACTTCTTCTCCCCCGACCTCTAGTATATGGGGATTGATATAAGCTTTATTAAAATCTTTAAATTCAGGATAATCCTCCGAGAGCGGATCTAACGTAATGGTAACAACACGAATGGGCAAACCGATTTGCGGGGCAGCCAATCCTACACCGTTCGCATGCACCATTGTTTCAAACATATTTGCAATCAACTCTTTCAGATTCGGATAATCCGGAGTTATATCCTCTGCCACCTTTCTTAAAACAGGCTGGCCATATACATAAATAGGTAAAATCATATCTGATATTCTACTAAAAAATTAAGTTATTCTTTGTCTATATTAAAAACGTTTACTTTCCAAATATGTTTGCAGAATAATTGTAGCGCTAATCTCATCTACCAAAGCCTTGTTCTGCCGGTCTTTCTTTTTCAGTCCTGCCTCCAGCATAGTCCGATGCGCAAGAACGGAGGTAAAACGCTCGTCCACATACTCCACAGGAAGCTCAGGAAAACGTTTTTTCAGTGAACGGACAAAAGGTTCTATATTTTTCATATTCTCCGAAACTTCATTATTCATTTGCTTAGGCAATCCAATAATAATCCGCTCTACCGGTTCCTTAGCGATGTAATCACCGATAAAATTCAAAAGCTCATGTGTAGGAACTGTCGTCAAGCCATTGGCAATCAGCTGCATGGTGTCGCTGACAGCTATTCCTGTACGTTTTCTTCCGTAATCTATTGCTACTATTCTGCTCATGGGGCACAAAAATACAAAAAAGACGCTTCCCGTGAAAGGAAACGTCTCTTTTATTATAATATTTCAAATGTATATTATTCTTCAACAATTGCTACACGGCTCAGTTTAGCATCATCATAGAACATATTGCCAACACCACCCTTATAGTCAACCTTCAACTGAGAAGCAGGAACTCCGAATTCGTTAACCATCAAGTCACGAACAGCTTCAGCTCTCTTCTTACTCAACTTCATGTTGTATTCAGCAGAGCCTGTACCTTTATCAGCATATCCGGTTATAGTAAATACTTTTCCTGGATTTTCCTTGATACCCTTAGCCATAGCTTCGATATTCATGTACTCTCTCTTGCTGATATTGCTCTTACCGATATTGAATACTACAACAAGGCGTGGAACAAATCCGGCTTCTTTCTTAACGATCACTTCCGGTTTCTTATTACGTGCTTCAACCAAGTCACGCTTCAAAGATTCATTTTCACCCTTCAGTGCGTTTACTCTGTCTCTCATATCGTTCAACTGGCTTTCCGGAACCATCGGAACTGTAGGAACTGCATTCCAACCGCGTTTCTTAAATTTATAAGTAACACCTACAGTCAGTCCTAACATAGCTTCCTTATTCTCACCAGCCAATGTATTTTTCATAAACAGGCTACGCATTTCCACGTTGAAGTCCAAAGCAGACGACAAACGGAAACGGTTAATCAAACCCAAATTAAAACCAATATTATCATCTGTCGGTTTTGTCCAAGAATGAACCCATCCTGCACCCGCATAAGGGATGAATGAATACAGACGGTCTTCCTTATATCCGCAGAACATATTGGTAAGGTTCAACATAACATCAGCATGGAAATTGGCGATATTCCATTTCTGCTTATAATATCCGTTAGACATAACGCCACCTTTTACATAAGCATCATCTTCAAGCAAAGCAGCTCCCTTAGCCTGAAGACCATTATAAGCAATACGCAAACCGATTCCGGGAGTAAACCACTTTCCTACAGCAATGTCCAATGCAGGAGCAAGTCGTTTTCCAAAATCCAACTTACCGTCATTATCTCCAAAATACATCTGGGCTCCCAGACCACCGCTAATAAACCAATTAGCTCCAAAGCGGTTTGTCTCTACGCTATAGCTAGTTGCTGCTTTTTCTTTTTCCTGAGCAGGCAGACAAACAGAAACTGCCGCCAATAAAATAAATAATAAACCCTTTTTCATCTCAATTTATTTTAGTAAATAATATATTTCCATCAAAAAGAGAATAAGATGAACTTATTTTCTTAAAAATTACTGCAAATATAGATATTTAATATAATACACGCAAAAAATCACGTAAAAAATCACACCTCCATTCTTTTTTTATAAAACAAAAATAGCCAACGACAAATTTATCATTGGCTATTCTTATTTTTCTGCTGTACCTTTAATATACTAACTTTACATTATCAATCCATAATGTATTTCCCGGAGAACCTATATATGCCCCTCCGTGACTGGATGTAAACTGAAGACACAGATGGGTAGGAACGTCATTCTCATCCCCCCAAGCCACCTCATGAATAGGTACACTTTCGCCTTTACTATTGACCGTGTAACTTTCAGTAACCTGCAGACGCATCATGTGAGCCTTATATTCAGGACGACTTGTAATATCACCATACATAATTTCATAGGAAACATTATTCTTCCAGTCCGTTGAGTGATAATAATAGGTCACCATTGTACCGATACGTTTCGCATACACGTTTCCTTCCGCATCTTCCCAACGTTTCTGCAAAAACAGAATAGCTGCGGGATAATCTTTACCGGGAACATCCGTAATCTTACTGAATCCGGTAGCACGGATACGATTTTCGCGATCCGACATCTTCACCTTGTAGTCGAACTGAAGGGCTACCGGTTTCTTAGTAAACGGAATACCGGTCTGCAGCATCTTCTGTGGATTCTTAGTACCTTTAATAGGTTCATGCACCGATCCGGTAAAAATAGAACCGGCCGCCAGCACCGTGATATTGACCAGTCCCAGCACCTTCACACTTTCCATACGAGTATCCAGCCGCGCACAGTATCCATTCCCTCTTTTTTCGGGGAAAACCGATGTGTTCGTCTTGGTAATTCCGGCTACTTTTGCCATCACGTTTGAAGTACCCCAAGGCGAACCACCCATATTTTTATAAACCTGATCTCCCTTGATTACAGTGGTCGGCCCTATCGCATATACATTCTTTGTATTTCCGCCAATAATGCTCGACTCCTTTATTTGACGGTCTACCCATTGATCCATGTCTCCAAAAGGAAGCATTTCGACTTTATGCTGCGCCATCAAAGACAAGGAAGAAAAAAATGCAACAAAACCTGTCATCAACAGGCGATGAACGATTTTCTGAACCATTACTTTCCTTTCTTTTTTCTTCTTCTTATAAATTATAATCCCATTGTTTTAAAGCAAATCCCCAATTCTCTTCAACCAGACGAATTGTGCGATCATCATATTTATACTTGTTCTTTTTATATCCTTTCTTACCGCCCACATACTTTTCTATGTCAGCACGCGCTTCCGTGAATCCCGGAATAGAAAGTGACTTATAAATATTCTCTGTCATTCCCATCGCATCTGCTTCAAAATCTTCAAACTTCACCTCCATCAGATTACCTTCGGGGATAAACTGTTTGTCCGATTCATACTTATGATAAAGTTTCGCATAGATAGAAAGGATATTTTCCTCCAATTGTTCATTGCTGATATCCTGCAACTTCAACGGTTGAATCGTATTTGTAAAGAAACTGCGTGTAGATTCAAATACCGTATACGGGTTACGCATCAAGTAAATAAACTTAGCGTTCGGGAACATCTTTACCAATTCCTTCACCCGGCCGGTGTGCGGAGGATTCTTGCTAAGGAACTGAGTACCATGCGTATTCCACAAAGAAATCTTAATCAGTTTCGTAAATACCTCTTCAAATACTTTCAACTCCGCGTCTGTAATATCATCAAACAACAGATATTTGTCTGCATATTCCTGTTGACATTTCGGCAAGAACCAAAAATTATAATAAGTATAAGGCATCATATTCGACAATGCAAATTCCTCTTCCTGCGGAAGATCCACAGCCAGTTCCATATTGTCGGTCGGACGTTTATCCGGCATCAGCCAACTCATATTCTTTTTAAAGAAAGGCTGCCCCCACATCATCAAATGAGGAAACACAGTCTGATACGTTGTATTATACCCAAAATGCTTGTCGCAAGAGAACACATTATGAACAAAAGTAGTTCCGCTCCTCCAATGTCCCAGAATAAATACCGGATCATGTTCCAATGGCTGGTTGGCCAATAGCTTTTCATACCGGCTATTCTGCAATCCGGCTAATGGAGAGAGTAAACGGCACACCGCCTTTGTCAACCGGTATTTTCCCTTGTAAGCCGCATCTATTTCACGACCGGCAGTGATAGCCTTAAACGTTTTCCAGTCTGCACCTACCAGCGTATTAATCGGAAGTTTATTAAATTCGAGTAATCCCATACTTTTCTTACTTTATTATTTTCACAGCAAAACCTTGACGTTCCAATTCCTTTGCTGCTTTCTCCACAGCCTCATAATGTTCCGGAGCAATTCCCAACTTCGGTAAGTCCAAAACAGGAATATCATCCGTATTGCTCATGTCCTTCACCTCAACCCGATCGATAATCATACCGACAGCCGAAGTATTATTCGTAATAGGATCAATCAAGATAAATGAACCGCATGACTTATTCTTCTTATACGGATCAAAGAAAAGTTCTTTGGCAGTAGTCAGCACCACACGTGCAATCTGATTGAGCTGCAATGGCAAACTATCTGCCGTCAATTGTCCATTATCAACAGAAAGGTGTTCCATTGTGTTTACATCCACCTTATATTTAATCGCATCAATACGGGTACGGCTCAGATTAGTCGTTTGCTTGATAAAGAAAGATTTATTGATATCCATCGGTTCCTCGTCCATCCACACCATCATTGCCTCAAAATTACGGTCGATAATAGGCAAGTTATCCGGATGTACCAGCATTTCACCACGAGACACATCAATCTCATCTTCCAAAGTCAACGTAACAGATTGCGGTGGAAACGCATAATCCAACTCCCCGTCATAAGTTACGATACTTTTTACCTTAGACGTTTTTCCCGAAGGAAGTGCCATCACCGTATCCCCCTTACGGACAATACCGGATGCGACCTTACCGCAGAAACCTCTAAAGTCCAGATTCGGGCGAAGTACATATTGAACCGGGAAACGGAAATCAGACAGATTATGGTCATTATCGATATGAACGGTTTCCAGAAAATCCAACAAAGAGATTCCTTTATACCACGGAGTACGTTCCGATTTATCCACTACATTATCTCCATCCAAAGCGGAAAGAGGAATACAGTTCACATCGGGAATTCCCAACGGAGCAACGAATTTCTTGTATTCGGCAACAATCTCGTTGAACCGTTCTTCCGAGAAGTCCACCAAGTCCATCTTGTTTACGGCCAGTACGACATGCTTGATACCCAACAGAGATACCAGGAAAGTATGGCGGCGTGTCTGTGTAATCACTCCCATACGGGCGTCTACCAGGATAATAGCTAAGTTAGCCGTAGATCCGCCGGTGATCATATTACGAGTATACTGCTCATGTCCCGGAGTATCCGCAATAATAAACTTACGGCCGTTGGTAGAAAAATAACGATAAGCCACATCAATCGTAATACCCTGTTCCCGTTCGGCTTTCAAACCATCGAGTAACAATGCGTAGTCTATATGCTCACCCGCATTTCCCACACGTTTGCTATCACGCTCCAACGCATCCAACTGGTCTTCGTACAATTTCTTACTGTCAAACAACAAACGTCCGATCAGCGTTGATTTCCCATCATCAACCGAACCGGCGGTCAACAGTCTCAGCAAGTCTTTCTGCTCATCCTTATCCAGAAAAGCCTTTATATCTAATTTATTATCTGCCATCACTTGTTACAATTAAAAGTATCCTTCACGTTTCTTCTGCTCCATACTCGCATCCTGGTCGAAGTCAATCACGCGAGTTGTCCGTTCACTCTTAGTAGTAGTCATCATTTCTTCCACAATCTCCTCAATTGTTGAAGCTCCGCTTTCTACAGCACCCGTCAATGGCCAACAACCCAGCGTACGGAAACGGACCATCTTCATTTCAATCTGATCACGGTATTTTTCCGGCAAGCGGTCGTCATCCGCCATAATCAGATTACCATCCATTTGTACTACCGGACGTTCCTTTGCATAATACAACGGGACAATCGGAATATTCTCCAGCCGAATATACTGCCAGATATCCAACTCTGTCCAGTTACTCAACGGGAATACGCGAATACTCTCCCCCTTGTGTACACGGGCATTATAAATATCCCACAATTCAGGGCGCTGGTTTTTCGGATCCCACTGATGGAACTTATCCCGGAAAGAGAAAATACGTTCTTTCGCACGTGATTTTTCTTCATCACGACGGGCTCCCCCGAACGCTGCATCAAACTTATACTTATCCAGAGCACGAAGCAATGCCTGTGTCTTCATCAGGTCAGTGTGCACTTTGCTTCCATGCGTAAAAGGTCCCACCCCTGCATTGAAAGCTTCCATATTACTTTCTACAATCAGATTCCATCCATATTTCTTAGCATATTCGTCACGGAACTGAATCATCTCCTTGAACTTCCATTTCGAATCGATATGCATCAAAGGGAATGGCACTTTACCCGGATAAAACGCTTTTTCCGCCAAACGCACCATCACCGAAGAATCCTTTCCGATACTGTAAAGCATCACCGGATTCTCAAATTCCGCCGCCACCTCGCGGATGATATGAATAGACTCTGCTTCGAGCTCTTTCAAGTGGCTTAATTTATATTCTTCCATTTATTTTAAAAGTTATGAATTACGAATTATGAATTTGCCGACAACCGCATACCAATTCTTCATTCCTAATTCTTCATTCTTCATTTCACATTCTTCACTTTAGGTAAAATCAGCTCCAGCAAACGATTCACAGATTCTTCCAGACTCAGTTTAGAAGTATCCAACGACAAAGCCGGATGTTCCGGTATCTCAAAAGGCGCGGAGATTCCCGTAAAATTCTTTATTTCTCCTTTGCGGGCTTTCGCATACAACCCCTTTACATCGCGTTTCTCACACTCCTCCAACGGGGTACTTACGAAAATCTCCAGAAAATCATCCTTTCCGATTATATTCGCTGCCATTTCGCGAATATCATTATTCGGACTGATAAAAGCAGCAATTGTTATAATGCCGCTGTCCAAAAACAACTTTGACACTTCGGCTATACGGCGAATGTTCTCCACCCGGTCGGTTTCCGAAAAGCCCAAATTATTATTAATTCCGCTACGGATATTATCCCCGTCCAGAATACGGCAAAGCAGTCCACGCTTATGCAATTCGCGCTCCAATGCAATGGCAACTGTACTTTTCCCCGACCCGCTCAGTCCGGTAAACCATATCATGACACTATGCTGTCCCAAAAGCTCTTCTTTGTCTTGCCGTGTCATCATGCGGTCAAAGATAGGATATATATGATTCTTTTCTTCCATCTATAAATTAGTTTTATTAAAAGTTCCAGATCATCGGGATCAGAATAACAGAAATTAAGAAGGTTATAATATTTAGCGGTAATCCGATACGCACAAAGTCCATAAACTTATAGTTACCGATACCTTGCACAATCAGATTCGTCTGATAACCAATAGGCGTAGAGAAACTGGCAGATGCAGCCATACAAATCACCACGAAGAAAGGTGTCGGGCTGACTCCCATCTGTGCCGAGATCGACAGTGCCAGAGGGAACGCCAAAGCGGCCGCTGCATTATTGGTTATCAACTCCGTAAACAGATTTGTGATAATAAATAGCATTGCGAGCAACACGTGCGGACCGTAATCATCACTTAACCCAATGATGAACTTAGCAACGCAATCCGCCACTCCCGAATTTACCATCGCCTTACTGATCGCAAAAGCACAAGCAATCGTAATCAGGATATCCCATGAAATGTATTTAGTATATTTGCGGGCAGGGAACAGATTCGTCCATGCCATAATAATAGTAGTAATAGAGACAAAGAAGAACATATCCAGTTTGATATCCGGAAACATTTCCCTCACAATAGGAAGCTCACCCACTGTTGCACCTACAATCATCAATACCAAAAGAAACAAAGCAAACCAACGTTTTTTCTTTCCGGCAGTATCAGGGTCACTTCCATTCGTCAACAGCACGAATACGGAAGATTCTCCCCATGTCGGAATAAACGTATCATCAGCCATCACCACCAGAGTATCTCCTTCATGAAGCACTATATCTTCCAGATTCGTAACAAAACGTTGTCCGTTACGTGTCTTTATCTCCTTCACTTCCGCCCCATAATGGCGTTGGAAATTAAAATCCTTCAGTTTCTTATTAATACCGGGAAAACGCGCACCCAATACAGCCTCTACCCGGTGCAGCTTCTCCCCTTCCTCTACTTCCTCATCCGGTACCGCCGTATCCGGGCGTGCATCCGGCAACAGACGCTTCGAGAAAACAAACAGATAAATAATACCGGCAATGGCTATAAAGATTCCTACCTTTCCAAGTTCAAACATCGAGAAGCCTTCGAACCCGGCATCCAATATCATACCATGCACTACCAGATTAGTAGAGGTACCGATCAGCGTACAAATACCACCCAGAATAGTGACATAAGAAAGAGGTATCAAGAATTTTGTAGCAGGAAGCTTCACCGCATTGGCCCAATGCTTGATAATAGGAGCAAAGATAACCACGACAGGAGTATTATTCAAGAAAGCGGAGATGAACGCCACCGAAGGTAAAAGACGCAGCTGTGCCTTAAACACCGTTGTCTTCCCCTGAGGCAACAGCTTCTTTATCACCTGTCCCAGCGTACCCGACTGTCGGATCCCTTCACTCACCAGAAATAGCAAAGCAACGGTTATCATACCTTTGTTGCTAAAGCCTTCAAGCATCTCTTTGGGAGTCAGAATACCGGCACACAAAAATAATACCACTACTGAAAAAAGTATCATACCCGGACGCATCTTATCTGCAACCAAGGCAGCTACCATTCCTAATAGGGCCAATAGTACAAATACAATTTCAAATGTCATATAAACATCAATTAGTGTTCTCTCTTGGGCTCAACAATAAACCAAGGATTCAATAAGTCCTCCTTATTATATCGTAACGGTTCATCCTTTCCGGCTTGATACACTTCCATTCCGGCAGCACGTGCAATCGCATGTCCGGCAGCCGTATCCCACTCCATAGTCGGAGCAAAGCGCGGATACACGTCAGCCTCTCCTTCCGCCACCAGACAGATCTTCATAGAACTTCCACGCGATATCAACTCAATGCCACCGCGTTTCTTCTTCCTCAGGTCTGCAATATATTCTTCCGTTTCAGGCGACAGGTGCGAACGGGAAGCAACGACTATGAAATGATCACGAGGATCATCCAACGGCAATCGTTCCGAATCTTCGATCATCTGTTTCAATGTCACCGTATCATCTTCCAGACCGACAAGACCGGAACACTTATATGCTCCCACACCCTCAACCGCAAAATAAAGTATTCTCTTTACAGGCACATAAATAACCCCTATCACAGGCACTGAGTCCTGCACCAAAGCAATATTCACTGTAAATTCCCCATTACGCTTGATAAATTCCTTTGTACCATCCAAAGGATCCACAATCCATAAAGTATCCCATTTACGGCGGACCTCATAATCCAGATGTTTCCCTTCTTCACTAAGGATCGGGAAAGGAGTCTTGCTCAAAACGGCAACAATTGCCTCATGTGCTTTTCTGTCCGCTATTGTCAGTGGAGAGTTATCGGCCTTTCTTTCTATTTCAAAATCCGATGCCGGATCCTCATAAATAGACAGTATTTCTTCACTTGCTTTCAATGCCGCATCAATAGCAGCCATTACATATTTTTGTTCCATTTAATTCTTTTATTAAAACCTCATTTCCATCAAGGCTGTGAAATTCTCCAAATTAAGAATTGACAAAAGTAAAAACTTTCTTTGCTATAAAAGTTTCCCCACTGACATTTATAACTTCTTTTAGTAGAAAGATAAAAATATCTAAATAGATATTCAACCCTTTCTCAATAAAAAAGCAGTAACTTCCCAGTTACCGCCTTCTTATTTGGAAACAACATTTGTTCTTTCCAAGTATATATTACCAAAAAGAAATCAATAAACACGATACAGCAACCAGGCCCCCTGGAAGTCCGAACGGTTCGGATACTTGGCTTTAAAAGCATCACGGGCTTCAGCTGCTGCAGCTTTATCGGCAAATGAACTTACGATAACACGATACATCGCCTTATCTGCATTGAATGCGATAGTTGACTGATAACCTTGTGCATCCAACCAATCTTTCAGACCTTCCGCATTTGCTTTAACGCCAAAACTACCTGCCACTACACTATAATCTTTCAATCCCTCATTGCCGGAAACCACTGTAACTTTTTCCTGGCGAACGCCGGATGTATCTGCCACCTTAGGTGTTGTCACAGGAGCTGCCACTACCGGAGTCACTTCTACCGGAGCTTCCACCTGCGGTTCCGCCAGTTCCTGCTGTTTTGCTTTCTCGTAAGCTTTCTTATAGGCGCTTTCGCTGGATTTACAAGATGCAAAAGCCAGCACCAAGCATACTCCCATTCCCAATACGACTAATTTTTTCATAATCCTATACTCTTGTTTTAATTAATAATTCTATATCCTTGTCCATCTACATTTAGTTTCGGGCAACAAAATAATAGAAATTTTATCATCCGGCAAAGAAATCCGGCAAAAAAACCTCTATTCCGTCTTTTTCTTGTACGAAATAGTACCCGTAGCCTGATAAGTAGGCATTAAAAGTACCTCCGCAATCTGAATATGCTCGGGAGCCGATGCGGCAAAATAGACAGTCTCGGCAATATCATCTCCCGTCAACGGACGAATCCCTTTGTAAAAATTATCAGCAGCCTCTTTATCTCCACGATAACGTACTACCGTAAAATTTGTCTCCACCATACCCGGCTTAATATTCGTTACTCTCAATGGTGTATCCACCAAGTCAATCCGCAAACCGTCCGACAGAGCTTTTACAGCAGCTTTAGTCGCACAATACACGCTTCCTCCGGGATAAGCGGCATCACCGGCAATAGAACCGATATTGATAACATGTCCGCGTCCGCGTTCCACCATACCGGGTACTACCATGCGTGTCATAGCCAGCAACCCTCTTATATTCGTATCGATCATGATGTCCCACTCATCCAGACTCCCCTCAAACTCCTTATCTACGCCAATCACCAGTCCGGCATTGTTGACCAGCACATCAATCGCTTTCCATTCTTCGGGCAAAGATTCCAAAGCTGCAGCAGCCTGCTTCCGGTCACGTACATCAAAAGGAAGTATATATACCCGCACACCATACATCTTTTCCAATTCAGCCTTCAGTTCCTCCAACTTCGACACGGTGCGTGCATTCAGAATCAAGTTCCATCCCTCTTTTGCAAACTTACGGGCACAACCTTCACCAATTCCGCTACTGGCACCGGTAATAAAAACAATTTTAGCTTCCATTATGTTTCGATTTACAATATTAGTTGGCAAAAGTACGCCTTAAGTCATATTGGTTAGTCTCGAAAGTCAGTTAAATAAGATTAAACCGAAGAAGAAAAAAATAAATATAAAACTAAGCACTTTTTTTTCGTTTTCATGAACAACCTTTCAATAAAAATGTTATATTTGTTGTATCATAATCATTTTAAACATTACAAATTATGAAAGGATTGAATGTATTAGCAGCTTTTCTGGGTGGTGCAGCCGTAGGCGCAGCCCTTGGTATTTTATTTGCTCCTGAGAAGGGAGAAGATACTCGTCATAAAATTGCAGAGATTCTCCGTAAGAAAGGTATCAAGCTTAACCGTAATGAGATGGAAAATCTTGTTGACGAGATTGCAGCTGAGATGAAAGGAGAAATAGCAGAGTAAATGAGTAACAACAGACTAAAACAGAGCGACCATGTTTGCAGACGATAAAAGTATTGAGAATTTCCAGCAGTTATTTTTCGAGTTCAAGAAATATTTAGAACTTCAGAAAGAATACACCAAATTAGAATTAACGGAAAAGTTAACCATACTATTCTCAACGTTAATCATGATATTAGTACTTATTATCTTAGGTATGGTAGCCCTGTTTTACCTGCTTTTTGCATTAGCTTACATATTAGAGCCATTGGTCGGTGGTCTCATGGCTAGTTTTGCCATTATTGCCGGTATCAACATCGTCCTTATCTTCCTAGTTATTATTTTCCGCAAGCAGCTCATCATCTCTCCGATGGTGAACTTCCTCGCTAATTTATTTTTAACCGATTCAAATAAATAAATTATGAGTGCACAAACACCACCACAGAAAATTACTTTAGAAGAAATCGCAGAACGTAAAAAGAAACTTCTAAATGAGATTCATGCTCAAAAGAAAGCCATGACTGCCACAACGCGCGAGATATTCGCTCCGCTAGCTCCGGCTACCAACAAAGCGGATGCCATTATGCGTTCGTTCAATACAGGCATGGCGATATTCGATGGGGTGGTAATGGGAATCAAGATTATGAGGAAGATACGTGCATACTTCAGGAATATGAGATAAAAGGTATTACTCTTCCACTATCCATTTTTCTATATTTCTTGTTTGCGAACTAAAGTTCACCCCCACTTTAAAAAGCTTACGATTATCCGCTTCAAAAGGAAGTGAATAATGTTTCTCGTTAATCTGCCTCAAGGCTTCTTCTGCCGTACCGTTCAACTTAAATTCCATGACATATATGAATTTGTCCGTCTGCAACACAAGGTCAATGCGTCCTTCGCTCGTATGATATTCCACTTTGGTATAGAAGCCAACGAGTTTGAAAACGATAAAAAGCACATTTTCGTAATGCAACTCCTGCTCGCGAATCACGTCATAGCCTGTATCTGCAAAGAAACTTTGCAAACGACGGAAGAAAGAGTTATAATCACCAGATTCAACTTCACGGACAAACTTCTGAATTTCAAAAGGAGACTCCACCTTATTTACGTTCGCATAATAAGGAAGCAGGAAACGGACAAACCCCTCTTCCACCTCACGATTCGGAAAACCTAAACGATATATACCAAAACGTTCGTCATACCCCTTAATGGTGAGATATCCGCTCTGGTAAATCACCGGAATGGGATTGCTAGATTCCGAGTCGATACTGTTCAACACCTGTTCATCTGTTTCCTCATGAGCCATCCGTTCCAAATCATAGTGATGCTTCTTCAACAAGTTCACCAGATAAGTGGGTGTCCCCGTCTCAAACCAGTAGCTGCCGAACTTCATCTTATCAAACGTGTTCAACAGACTGAAAGGGTTATAGATTCCTATAGTATGTTCCACAAAGTGGTAACCATCATAACATTCTTTCAATTCTGCGCACACCTGCTCATAACTCATCTTCTGCTTTTCTGCCAACTGATGCAATTCCTCCTCCAGATTGTCATGTATTTCTTTCTCCGTGATACCGCAAATATCCACAAAGCGTTCATCCATTGAAATATCCTTCAAATTATTCAAGTCACTGAATACGCTCACCTTGCCAAATTTTGTCACCCCAGTCAGCAACGCAAACTTGATGCAGCCGTCCATCGTCTTCAAAGCCCCGTAGAAAGGCTTCAATGTATCCCGGAATTGCTTCTGTAAGTCCTCATTGCCAATTGCCTGCAACATCGGCTTATCATATTCATCCACCAGAATAACCACCCGTTGTCCGGTCTTTTCATAAGCGCGTTCTATAATACCGGCAAAGCGTAGGGAGAACGAACGTTCCGATGGTTCGGCACCATAAAGTTTTTCCCAAGCAGTCAACGATTTATCCAAAATATTATCCAGACTCTCCGGAACATCATACTTCTCAATATTAAGGTCAAGATGCAAAATTGGATGTTCTATCCAATCTTTTTCGAGCTTCTCCACCATCAGTCCAGCAAAAAGTTCCTTCTTCCCTTGAAAATATGCTTCCAGGGTAGAGATCAGCAGACTCTTTCCAAAACGGCGCGGACGACTCAAAAAGTAATAACTCCCGGTCTTTACCATCTGATACATCAAGGCCGTTTTATCAACATAGAAATAACCGTCTTGACGGATTTTCTCGAAGTTCTGGATACCAATAGGATATATTTTATTGCTCATACATGCTACAACCTTTTAATTATGGTGCATACAAATATACTGCTTTCATTCTATAACACAAAACTAGCAGTGAATTTAATTCTATGACAGAAAAAACTTTTAGATGAGCTATATTCAAATGCAAAAGGTACGGGCATATTTCAAGAATTTGAGATAAAATAAGGAACCTCACTATACCCTACTTAAAAGTCAACAAATCCTCCATTTTAGAAATAAACATTACAGTCTTATCAATAAGCGGAAGAATTTCTTCTTCTGCACTTAACATAAATCAACCCCCTCTCGTTCCACATTCTTGTAAAATGGTGAAAAGCTCCTTTCCATCCAGTCCTTAAAAGTATAAAGAATGGGATGAATTTGTACGTCAATAGTCCATCCAAGTTCAAAAAAAGGATAAGAAATATAATCATGGTCATCTAATTCAACTTTATCTTTATTCAGTAAAATAAGAATATCCCAATCCGAATCCTCCCTAGCATCTCCACGAGCTTGTGATCCGAATAAAATAACTTTAGCGCCAGATGGTATTGTCTTAGCTATTGTTTCTTTGATCAATCGTAATATTTCCTCTTTTTGCATATTAAAATACAATTAATAGCATCTTCACTACAAAGATAGTAAGTAAACCTGAAAACCCCCAGCCTAAGCCACAATTATTTTCTTCTGAATGAAAAAATCATCTAAACATCATACCCTCTAAAAACAATATTTACCAATATGAGGGGACAGATCAGGAATATACCGCTGTATTTTTTCCCAACCTGCAGAATGTAGGGGATTCATGTGTGTAGCATGAAGTTAGGGAGCTACATATTTCGTTATTATATGCTATTTATATAAATCCTCTCCATACAGAAATGGAGATTCAAAATCTTTCAATAGTGGATGCTTAGTGTCCTTCTCACTTAAGATAGCCTTGCCTGTAGGAATTCTCCAACAAATACCAAGTGATTCATCTAATATGCTGATGCCTCCATCATGCTGTGGAGCATAAAAGTTATCACATTTATATTGAAACACTGCTATTTCACTCAATACTGCAAAACCATGAGCAAAACCACGAGGAATAAAGAATTGACGATGATTTTCCCCTGTCAACTCTACCGCTACATGTTGACCATAGGTAGGCGAACCCTTGCGGATATCAACAGCCACATCCAGCACTGCACCCTTTACGCAACGTACCAACTTACTTTGGCTGTAAGGCATAGTTTGAAAATGCAGCCCCCTCATCACTCCATACGAGGACATACTTTCATTATCCTGTACAAACTTAATAGGACGTACCTTTTCATCAAACTCACGCTGCGAGAATGACTCGAAGAAATATCCTCGGTCATCCTTAAAAAGACGTGGCTCTATAATCACCACGCCTTCAATATTCGTTTTGATAACTTCCATTATCTACCCTTATACATTTCTTGATAATACTTTTCGTACTCACCGCTGGTAATCTGGTCCACCCATTCTTGGTTTTCCAAATACCATTTCACGGTCTTCTCAATACCTTCCTCGAATTGCAGACTGGGTTCCCAACCTAACTCTTTCTGAAGTTTGGTAGAATCAATAGCATAGCGCATATCGTGCCCCAAGCGGTCAGTTACATAAGTGATGAGGTCCATATCTTCACCCTCCTTACGACCCAACAGACGATCTACGGTATTAATTACCACCTTGATGATATCAATATTCTTCCATTCATTGAAACCACCGATGTTGTATGTATCAGCAACTTTACCGTTATGGAAAATCACATCAATAGCACGTGCATGGTCTACTACATACAGCCAGTCGCGCACATTCTCACCCTTACCATATACAGGAAGAGGCTTGCGATGACGGATGTTGTTGATGAACAAAGGAATCAACTTCTCTGGAAACTGATAAGGACCATAGTTGTTCGAGCAGTTCGTTACGATGGTAGGCATACCATATGTATCGTGGAACGCACGTACAAAGTGGTCTGAACTGGCCTTCGAAGCCGAATAAGGAGAATGGGGATTATACTTCGTATCTTCATAGAAGAAGTTCTCACCATAAGCCAAGTGGTGCTCAGATGAAGAAGCAGTGGTAGTAAACGGAGGTTTGATACCCTTAGGATGCGTCATCTCCAGCGCACCATATACCTCATCTGTAGAGATATGATAGAAGCGCTTACCCTCGTACTTCTCAGGCAGAGATTCCCAATAGAGTTTAGCAGCCTGTAATAGCGAAAGCGTACCCATCACATTGGTACGAGCGAAAGTAAGCGGATCCTTGATAGAGCGATCCACATGACTCTCAGCCGCTAAATGGATGATACCATCAATCTTTTCATCCTGCATCAGTTTATAGAAAGCATCAAAATCGCAGATGTCCATCTTCACAAACTTGTAATTTAGCTTATCCTCAATATCTTTCAGATTTGCCAAATTACCAGCATAAGTCAGCTTATCCAGATTGATGATTTTATACTCAGGATACTTGTTCACAAACAAGCGTACCACGTGGTTGCCGATAAATCCTGCACCACCAGTAATTACGATATTTCTTTTAAATTCAGTCATTGTTCTATTTTTCTAAATTAGTCATACAACGTTTCAGCGAATCCGTCCAATAAGGAATCTGAATACCGAAAGTCGCTTTAATTTTAGTCTTATCTAATACAGAATAAGCAGGACGTTTTACGGGAGAAGGAAACTCATCGCTGTGACAAGGCTGAATATCACAATCCTTGTTTCCTGCGTAAGCAGCAATCATCTTTGTAAAATCAAACCAAGAGCAAACTCCCTCATTACTGAAATGGTAAATACCAGACTTACTCCATGTAGAAGTAGATGCTTTATAATTTTCTACGATAGTAGCTATGGCTACAGCTAAATCATACGCATAAGTAGGTGTACCTACTTGGTCGAACACCACCTTGAGCTGAGGTTTCGTTGTAGTGAGGTTTAGCATTGTCTTCACAAAGTTCTTACCGAACTCCGAATAGAGCCAAGCTGTACGCAAGATGGCATACTTACAGCCTGTGGCAAGGATATTTTCCTCGCCATGCAGTTTCGTTTTACCATAAACTCCAGTAGGCGTTCCCTTTTGTTCCTCAGTACATGGTGTGTTATAAGGATCTCCACCGAAAACATAATCTGTTGAGACATGTACCAGCAAGCCATTTACCTCCTTTATCACTAATGCCAAGTTTTGAGGAGCCTGTGCATTCAGAACCTCACAGAAAGCTTCATCACTTTCAGCTTTATCCACATTAGTATAAGCAGCACAATTGATGATGCAATCAACTGATTCCTGCTTCACAATACATCGTACTGCTTCTAAATCAGTAATATCCAGAATCGTAGTAGGATTACCCTCTACTTCAACCACATCCGTAAAGAGGTAATGGTCATCACTTGTTTGGGCAATGATACGCATTTCATTGCCGAGTTGTCCATTTGCACCAGTAACCAATATATTCATCCTACAAATTAGCTTTACCAGTACGTTCCACTTCGTCCACTACCTGCAAGAGATACTGACCATACTGATTCTTTAGCATAGGTCTCGCCAACTCACGCATCTTATCAGCCGTAATCCAACCTTGGCGGAAAGCGATACCTTCCAAGCAAGCCACCTTCAGGCCTTGACGCTTCTCAATCACCTCAATAAAAGTAGAAGCCTCCGACAGCGAATCATGCGTACCAGTATCTAGCCAAGCAAAGCCACGGCCCAAGGTCTGCACTTTCAGTTCACCATCCTCCAGGAAACGTTGGTTCACCGTAGTTATTTCCAACTCACCGCGTGCAGAAGGTTTGATATTCTTCGCTACATCAACCACCTTGTTAGGATAGAAGTAAAGGCCAACCACAGCATAATTAGACTTCGGTTGTGCAGGTTTCTCTTCAATGCTCAAGCAGTTGCCATCTTGATCAAATTCAGCCACGCCATAGCGCTCCGGATCAGACACCCAGTAACCAAATACCGTAGCCTTCTGTTCCTCATCCGCCTGACGCACCGCCTCCTTCAGCATCGCGCTAAAGCCATTGCCATGGAAGATGTTATCTCCTAGCACCAAGCAAGCCGAATCGTTACCGATAAATTGTTCACCAATAATGAATGCTTGAGCCAAGCCGTCAGGTGAAGGCTGCTCTGCATATTCAAACTTCACTCCATAGTCCGAACCATCACCAAGCAAGCGTTTGAAACCAGGGAGGTCGTAAGGTGTAGATATAATCAGAATCTCACGGATACCCGCCAACATCAACACCGAAATCGGATAATAGATCATTGGTTTATCAAAGATAGGAATCAGTTGCTTGCTGACACCTTTGGTGATGGGGTACAACCGTGTACCACTACCACCGGCTAATACTATTCCTTTCATAATCTAATTGAATTTTATTGTTTTATCCTTTAGTGAATATATTCCAAATAAACAGTGTATTGCCTATAATATAACGTCTCCACATACGTTTCGGCTCAATCAGCAAGCGATAGAGCCATTCTAATGAATGCTCCTGCCACCACTTCGGCGCACGTTTAGCCGTGCCTGCAAAGAAATCGAATACCGCACCAATCGTACCTACATGACAATGAATATTCAACTCCTTCCAATGAGTGTAAGTCCATTTTTCCTGCTTAGGCGCTGTCATACCAATCCAGAGTAAATCAGGATTTGTCGCATTGATTGCGTCTACCATTGCTTTATTTTCTTCAGCTGTAAACTCTGGCTTGTAGGGTGGTGAGTAGGTCACAATTTCAATATTATGGAATATATAATTTGCCTCTTCTTTAATCAAAGATAGTACCTTCTCAGAAGAACCCAGAAACATTACTACTGGACGCTTCTCAGCAAGTGAACGACTATTTATACGTTCCATCTCATACGCAAAGAGATCCCAGCCTGCGATACGTTCCTTCGGACGAGACTTGGCTTTAATCCAGCCACACGCCTTCACGATGCTGGCTCCATCGGGGATGAGTGCATCCCCCTTCATCAATGCCTCTGCAAAGAGCGAATCCTTCAATGCAGTATTATAGCTATGTGCATTAATCGTATTGATGAGCTTCTTCCCTTCGGAGATGGCTCGTAGCTCATCCATACTCTCTATGATAGAGAGTTGTTTTAGTCTTAAATCAGTCATATATCTGTATTATAGCAAAGATTCCAAAACCCCCTTCATGTTTCGTTCGAAACAATCCAGCGTAAACTCGCGCTCAAACTTCTCATACCCTTTGCGCCCCATCTCGTGGCAACGCTCTGGATCTTGCAGACAGCATTCTATCTTCTCGGCCAGTACCACCGCATCCCTAGCTTTGACTATGTAGCCCGTCACGCCTTCATCAATAATGTTAGCGATTCCACCCTCATTCGTAGAGATACAGGCCACACGGTGTTGCATAGCTTCCAGCAAAACTAAAGGGAAACACTCATTATGATAATAAGTTGGGAAAACAAATAGATTGGCAGCCGACCAATATTGCTCCTTATCCGCTCCATATTGAGCGCCATGTGCAAAGACGAAATCTGTCAGTTGGTTATCGCCTACATATTTATTAAAAGCATCCTCAGACACATCACTCCATTTGCCCACAAAATGGCACTCGAATGGGTATTCTTTAGCCTTCAACAATTTGCAAGCATCCAGCAGCGTATATACGCCTTTCTCTTCCATCATATTACTCAAGAAGAGTATATTCATTTTTTCATACATCATCATTCTGTTGCATTAGGAAGTCCGTTAGGGCAAATCAATACGTCTTGTCTCTTCACATACTTGTGGATATCAGCATACAAGGCTTCAGCCAACAGTATTACCTTTACACCTTTGAAGAAGCGTTTATACAAAAGATTATCCAGCCATCTATCCTCTTTGGTCGATACGCCTTTATTATGGTAGTGAACAACAACCTTGCAATGCATAGCCTTCAGCAACTGCACTACAACAAAATCTTTGTAGAAAACTCCTCCCTTTGCATTGGGAGTGACATAGACCAACTGAGGTCTCAACCGTTTGACTTCTTTCCGGATAGTACCCAACAAATGGACAAAAGCAAAGAGTTTCTTAACCCCTACCTTACCAATATCCTGAATATCCTTCGCCGTAGCGAGATTGATATAGTGACAGTCGAAAGCCTCATTAATCACTCGGCTATCGTGGATATACTTCCCCATCATCGCAGCGCCATGCACTGGAGGCGGCATGTGTAGAATAAATAGAATAGTTGATTTCATTTACGTAAAAACTATTATTATAAGTTTTGTTTTATCCACTGTGCCACCTCTTGCGAGAATTGGTGAGCGCCCGTGGAGTTCAGATGGTCCATGGTATGAAATAAAGCGTTATTTTGATATTCCTCCATATTCAAGAATGAGATATAAGGAATGCCAAACTCCTGGCAGATATCTTCTGTTTGTTGCAAGGTTGCAGTATGAACAGCATGAGCATACATCGGAGAAGATACCATCAACAACTTTATATTTTTAGCCTTACATGTTTCAATGATATCGCGCATCATCTTCACCTTACGTTCATCCAAAGAACGATTATCGGTATAATCGTCAATAGGATGGTTCCAACGCCCCTCCAATGGTTGAAAGCCACATTGTTTGAACTCCCCATGATCTTTTAAATTCTTAACCATCTTCAAAAAAATGGAGTTATAGGGATAAACAGTACTCCAGCATTTGTAAGGTTCCCAAGGTGATTTAGTTGTAACTATCTCAAGCCAAGATGAGTGATGCGCATAGGGCAATAATACAGATAATCGATCATAATCACCTTGGCTTACACACATGTCATAAGGAGTCACCTCTAGCACAATCACCTTTGGAGTATATCTATCGAGCATCAACTTCAGCTGTGCCCACTAATATACCAAGAAGCAGCCACTGCGCCCTGCATTATAACACGTCATACCTAGCGTATCCGCTAATACATCCGCATCATAGTGATTTCGAGCACGTGAAGAGCCTAACACCACCAAGTCAGCCGTCTGCACATCCAGCGCTTTGGTTGCATAGTGATATTCCTCACCCTGCTGTGCAAAGTACATTGACTTCAAACCATAACCTATTCCTCTGTCCGCTATAATCAGCAATGCTATCAAGAGTACCGCCTTCCATATATACTGTTTCATTCGTTCAATCTCCTCTAAGTTAGAATTGGAAGTAAATAAACTGACCGCCATCAAACACACCGATAGTCAGAATCAGCATCGCCAGTGCCACATAAGCCGCAAAGCGTACTGCCATATAGCGATTCTCGAGCAGCGGATGCTTCCCATTGCGCTCTTGTAGTACATCACATACCATCAAGATTACCACCTCGATAGCGCTATAGAGCAAAACTGATGCATTCGGTTTATAGAGCGCACCTGTGGGCACTATCATTTTCTGCAAGGCCAGGAGCGCATCGCTCAGCGTATAAGCCTTGAAGAAAGTCCAGGCGATGGTCATCAATACAAAAGTGCAGAAGATATTAAGTACCTTCGGCAGTCGAGGCGTCAGCTTCATCCAGCCACCCACAATTTGAAAGAGAACATTCAGTCCACCCCAAATCACAAACGTCCAGTTGGCTCCATGCCACAGTCCGCTTACCAAAAAGGTAATCATCAAGTTGAGTCGGGTGCGCCACTTGCTACAGCGGCTTCCTCCCAAGGGGATATAGAGATAATCACGAAACCACGTAGAGAGTGAAATATGCCAAGTCCTACACACTCACCGCCATATAGGGTCGCTCAAAGTTCACAATCAGTCGGAAGCCCATGGTACTGCCTCTACCACAGCCGATTTACGTAAGGTAGTAGAGCAAGTACCCACGTGGCAATACTCCACCCAGTAGTTGAAGAAATCATCAATCACAAAAGCCTCCCCCTTCCTTGGTTTCATCCATCCATGTAGGATTATAACAGGCGCCTTGGCAAACGAAGCTATGTTCTTGCAAGTCACGGTCACCGCCACACACGCCGAATGTGCTTCCAAGAAATCCAGCGACTGCTCAATGTAACCATCATTCCAGTAGTCATCAGCATCAATGAAAGTCACAGACTTACCCTGTGCCACTTCTACACCCTTATTGCGAGCCACAGCCGGACCCGCATTGGCTTGTTGAAAAGGACGATATTCGGTTCCTTTCGAGCCTTGATCATCTCAACAGACTGGTCTGTGCTACCATCATCCACTAAAATAACTTCATATTGATAATGGATGGACTGTTTGAAGATTGAGTCTAAGCAACGCTCTAGTAGAGGAATAGCGTTGTAGACTGGAATTATAACTGATAAATCCATATAAATAAGTTTGTATTGTTTTACGATTCATTACAAATAAATATTGATGCGGATTTATCAGAACACTTTCTTTTGTCAAAGGACTATTTTCTGTAATACTCTCTATACTGTAAAAACTTCGCCAATACCCACCATGTAAATGGCGTATATTTCGCAATGTTCATCAGTTTACCGATTGCATCTGGAATGAAGTATTTACCATACTTCAAGGCCTCCTGACGACTGAGTGCTATTCGTCCCGAAAGCAGTTGGCAGTAAGTAAGGTTGCGCGATATACGCCCTCTTGCCTTTAAGTAGCCTAATGGAAGCACCTTAGGCAGGTGGGTAATGATACGTTTTTCCCAGTCTGCAATACTCGGTGCGTTATTCCAACGCACCATCATCTTATTGAGCCAACCTTGTTGATGAGTAACTTCAGCACCATCACTTACAAAGAGGATTTCAGGGATAAAACCCCAACAACCATAGGTAGACACCATTGCCCATAATTCCAAGTCTTCAGTAATACGCAAATCACCACGCATACCGCCAATGGCATCAATAACGCTCTTACGAATCACTACACTACCAGTGCATACATGCATGTACTGAGCCCAGTAAGTGAAGAAGTCGTCAAGTATAAATGGTACAGAATAGTGAGTATACTCTTTGGGAACAATAAAATCACCTGATACTGTAAGATGGCGCTGAGCTACGTTTACCGCAACACACTCCGAATGGTCATTGAGAAATCCTACAGTCTTTTCAATAAATCCAGGATTCCAAAAGTCGTCCGCATCTAAATAAGCGCAATATTGCCCTTTAGCTATATTTCCCCCCCCATTTCTAGCGGCAGATGGACCTGCATTCTGTTGTGTCAGCAGAATGATGTTTTTCTCAGGGCGACCTTTGATTACCTCGATAGAATTGTCCTTACTACCATCATCCACAAGGATAACTTCATAAGTATACTGCGTTTCTTGCTTGAATATAGAGTCTAAAGTGCGATTAATAGATAAAGCAGCATTATAAACTGGAATAATAATAGAAAGATCTACATTCATTATCAAATACTTAATGATTAATCCGCTTCAAAAACGGCATTTTGGTGAAACATAAGCCAAACAAGGAATGTGTCCAAGTTAGGCTGATAATTTATAGTTTGTCTCTTGTCTAAAAATCAAGAGAAAAATTATGTAGTTAAACAATCTTCCAATGACGCAGGCATTTGTTTATTAAAGGAAGTAGTACAATATGACCTACTATCAACATAAGAAACAAATGCAATCCTTCAAATCTAAATAGATACTGATTGAGTAGCATCATCACATTCAGCACTATGGGGTGTGATATATACAATCCCATACTATTGCGACCAATTGTGCACAAAAAAGATATCTTACACAACCATTTCTCTCCTATATAATTGAACACTAATATACCACAACAAGAGTATATAACCCAAAAAATCCATCCCCCCCGAACAAGTTGATTGTTATGCATCAACACCCAAGAAGGATATAGTATTGCTATTAAGAGATATCCTAAGAGTGCAGATAATAAATAATATTTAGAGTCATGCTTGTGCATTATGGCCGGTAGTTTATGACCCAACGTATAGAAAAACAGGCCACTTGATATATTGGCAAGCCAAATTGGATTGCTCACCTGGAATATATGCAGTAGATAACATAATAACAATGAACTACATAAAATAATCAATGTAGATTTGATGTAGCATCGTAAAACTGTATATATTAGCCTAACAAAAAAAAGCGAAAATAAAAACCATAGAGGCAATGCACCTGCTACAGTACCACTATTTAATAGTGCTTTGAAAGGTGACAGTAGGTAATGTGTCCAATTGGTATCGCCCTGCGACCATATTTGTATACACCAAATGAGGTGTCCAAAAAATGCAATGACAACAAAAGGAATTCCTAAACGCTTCAATCCATTTCTTATGACCACATTAATAGGCTTCTTACGCCAAAAAACGCCAGCCTTGAAAAAGAACCATGGCATAAAAAAGTAGAAGATGTTGAACAATGTATATTGAATGCAATTCTCTATTTCTGCGCTGATAAAGATATGATAAGTGATCATCCACATCACCATAACACCAGCACATGCATCCCAGTATTTTTGTCTTTCAACCATAAATAAGTCCGCTTTACAATAGCATTTCGTGAAACATAAGCTAAATCAAGGCTTTACTCCAAGTTTAGCAGTTAATATTTTATGTGAATATTCAAACATATATTGGATAGTTATTGGCAAGAAAACACCTACTAACGTATAAGGAATAAACGACCAATAAGTATCAGGCAGCACAGGAAAAGCTGCTAATTGCTTGATATCCTTGTTCTCTATAGCTATTCTTGCTAAACTTACAAGCTTGAATATTAGGAAATGCCATGTAAGAATAGTCAAAGTATGTTCACCTATGTAGAGTAATAATGCCTTGCCCATAAATGCTCTAGTGGAGAGCCATTTGCTCATTTTGAGAACTGCAATAATACTCAAAGGAGCTATTATACAATATGGCATTACTTGCCACACAGTATAGCTTCTCATAGAAGTTGCTATTGGAGTAAATGATAATGCAAAAGCAATCAATACGAATAGAAGTGTATGTCTTGCTTGATTATAATCCTTGACCGTATGATAATAATATCCTGTTAGACAGAAGTATAAAGATAATAAGGTTAGAGATAAATCTCCGTAATAGGGCAAATGCAAATTGAAAAAGCGAGTAGTGGTAATAAGCAATGCTAATCCTCCTAATAGATAGAGAGCCTTTACATTTCGCAAATATTTAAGCACAAAGAACAGCAGCAATGAAGCAAAAAACAGTTCATGAAGAAACCAATAACCTCCCAATAACTCTTCTTGGCCATGCATTGTTAGCACTATCTTTCCAAGAGTTTTTATCATATCCTTCCAATGATATAGATGTGTTGGAAATTCATTAGGTCCACATTCCGTACTATAAATATGAATAGATATAAAAGTGTTGTGAAGCAAAAGAAACAATGTACACCATTTTACAAACGGATAATAGATACCTTTAATTTTCTTTTTAAGATACATCTGGAGGGTAATTATCGCACTTGGTTTAAAGCAATAGCCAGAACAAAAGAAAAATAATGGCATGTGGAATAGGGCAACGAAACTATTCACTTCTGGGAATGGACATCCTGCATGAAGCATGACCATGAGAATAATGGCGATGGCCTTTGCTATGGTAATATCATCATATCTCATTGCCCTTCACGCTTAACTATCCATTCATAATAACGACACAATTGAGAGGTTAGTTGTGTATTCGTATACGATTTTACCACTACATCAAATGCTCGTTGACGCATATCATAATATTCGTTACATACTGCTACCTCTAATTGATGTTCTAATTCTTTTTGAGTTGTAAAACGCAAAGCAATCTCGCTTCCAGTCAGTTCTACACCTCTATCCATTTGTTCTTTGGTCCCTGAAGTATTACGACCTATAACCAAGCATCCATTTAGCATAGCTTCTGCCGTAATAAAACCAAATCCTTCAAAATGACTTGGAACAACACAACATTTTGCTTTTCTCATTCGAATATAAATATCACTACATTCGCCACAGAATTCAATGTATGCATTTAATCCATTTCTCTCTACAACGGATTTACAATGGTTCAAATAGGGAATATCTGAAAAGCCTCCTACCAACTTGAGCTGATAGTCAGGATGCTTTTGATGGAAAGAAATAAATGCTTCTATCAAATCCATAACTCCCTTAGCTTCCTCTATTCGCCCCACAAACAGAATCGTTTTATCTCGTTTTTCATCTGGCATGGGAGTAGCATCATAATCAAATACACCATCGTATATTACTTGGTCAACTTTAGGACGAAGTTTGAAGTGATTGAATACTCCTTTGGTGATGGAAATATTATAATTACCTGACTGATGAATCAATTTCATAAAGCATTTTGTAGTGGGCATGAACACCATATGGAAATCTGCCCCCTGATACTCTCTGAGGTGCCAAACATGAGGTATATGTATTTTTTTACATACATTAATAGAAATTGCCAAAGGACCGCAATTACAATGAACGATTGCGGGTTGAAAATCTGCAATGACTTCCCTTAAACGATTATGAGCCCTGTGATTGAAAAATATCTTCTTCAAAGTACCATAGACAAACTGAAGATACGCCTTTACATTCCACCATTGCGCATGAAAAATGACTCCTAACGAATAAATGGATAGATAATAATGAGCGTAATAACATTGAATATTCCGTTGTACCAATTCATCTTTCAACCATCCATGCTTTGAAGGGAGCATTACAGCAACTTCATGATACTGGCGTATCCCATCAATAAGGTTAAGTAAAGCGATAGTTCCACCTCCCTTATCTGTAGTATGAGCGATATATAGTATTTTCATACAGCAAGTATAGATTGAAGATAAGCTATAGACTTCTGACGTTCATTGAGACGGATTTGATTCACTTTATCCCAATCAAATGAATAATCGTCTTGAGGTTCCAAACATGCACTTAGACCAAATAGGCCTAAAAGGCTTTCCATGCGTGAATTCACTTTATGGCGATGTCTGTTAAATACAAATACAGGTTTATTGAAGATGATTGAGAAAACTGTCCCATGAAAAGAGTTTGAAACAAATGCATCGCAATGATAAATCAACGTCAAGAACTCCTGAGGGCCAGCACTCTTAAAATTCTTATCTGCATAACGAAGTGGATAAGTATCAACAATCGCGTAAATCTTAAGATCATGCTTACGTGCATAATTTATGCAGAAAGTCTTCATAGACTCGTTCCCTTCAAAATCATAAACCAAGAGATAAGACTCTTTTCTATCAAAACTAACCATTTGTTTTTTCCACATCTCTTCATCGAGCAAGAATACAGGATCAAGTACCCACGTACCTTGAATTCCCATCTTTTGCAACAGTGGAATTCCATGTGATTCTCGCACAGATACCCCTGAAAATGTTTGTAATGACTTACTGATACGTTTCAGATTGTCATCATCTATATCAAGATATGAAAAACTAGCTGCATAAGAAGCTTTGCGTCCTTGTTTCACAAAATCTAAATAGAAGGCTTTGTCGCGTCCTGTTTCATAAAACACATTCCATATCTGATCACTGCCCACGATATATAGGTCCGCTTTCGGTGGATTAGCAGACAATTCCTCATAGGTATAGTACACTTGCGGTGTCTCTTGTAGCACTTGGTGATTAAAATAATCGAATTTATGTTTTCTACCTAAAGTGGTCTGTCGCTGTAGAAATTTGAGTGTACGATATATAGTCCTAGTCAAAGCATTTCTACTCATCTTCGACTCTGGATTTACCCAATGATAGTTATACTTTCGTGTCAGGTATTCGGGCTGATAATTAATAATTTCCACCACATGCCCTAACTGGGTCAAATGTGTTTGCAATGCATAAGCTTGGAGCGAAGCACCATAGTTATACACATCGTAGGTGGTTAATGTCTTTATATTCATCAATATGCACTTATTATCGTTTACAATGTTTTTGAGCAATTCTTATTGCATCCATAATACTCTGAGCAGCATTTTCAGCTGTATGTGAGCTCACTATCTGTTTAGATACTTCACCCATAGCAGGCAAGTTGCTGCGCTTAGCCACAATGTCATTAAGAGATTTGATCATCGAAGTTTCATTGAAGGTATCAAACACCCAACCATTATCTTTCGTTACCAATTCTGGATAGCAGCCATTATAAATGGTAGTGGCAATAGGTAAACCGCACGCCATAGCTTCAGGTACTACTAAGCTCCAATTATCCTCAACAGTGGGCAGTATAAAACAATCTGCTGCCTTATAGTATTGAGCGATACTATCATAATCTATAGCGCCAGTAAGCACTACATTGGGTATATGCTCATTCTCTATTCGTTTTCTCAAGGTTTCTTCTAAATCCCCAGAACCCACATACACTAACGTAGCCTCTTGCCCTTTAGCTTCCTGTTGAAACTTAGCCCAAGCAGACAGAAGCTCTTCTACACCTTTACGCACAATCAACTGCCCCACAAATAGAAGTACTACCTTTTTTCCGTCATTACTCAATTTTAACTTTAAGCGTTGTAAGCTGAGGTCATCAACTTGTTGAATAGCTTCAGACATCCCTGTAACATCTGCCACCATATGTCCATTAGTTAATCTGTCGCCATCAAATCCCAAACTACGCACATACTCCCCACATAATCTGCCATTGCAATCAATAGCATCAATCCACTTAGAAACAAACTTGCGATAAGCTAATCTTATTTTGCCAGCTTTACGTTCTGTATGTGCTGTACGTTCATAACACATCACATGTGGAATATGCTTTAATGCACGAACAGCCAAGGCTGCATAGGTCCACTGCATAAACCCATCAGAGATAATCACGTCAGGCTTGGTTTGGATCACCTGCTTGATTAATCCAGGACTGAGAGGTATTCTGAATGAAGTATTACCTTTAGACGCATTATCAATCTTGGGTTTATTGCCAATTCTCAACTCATATTCACGAGCAATTGCTCTTTCGCCCAATACCTCTTTGAGCTTATTCTGCGCCCGCATTGGTGGTACATCCTTATAATAAATTACCGTTAGATTACCACCACACAGTTTATCCAGCTCGCGATAAACAGGAACACGATAATCTAAAAAACTACGGGTTACCCATGTTATTCTCATAGTTCAAATGTTTAATTGATTTTTCCAAATAATACTTTATCAGTCCATCTGAACTGATTAATTAGCCAACAGAATATAGCTGAAATGCCAATAGGCATAAAGATTTAAACTATCATCCATAAAGGATGTATAGCTGTAAGATTTAAACGCTCAACCATTTAAAAATGAAATAAAAACCTATTGACTCATTACGCTGAAATATCATCTCTATGATTTTTTAAATAAGAGGTAAGCTTTTCGACTAAATCAAAATGCTTACTACTAAACTTTCTAGCAAATAACATCTCTGATTGCATGATCTCATCATAATTTTCATTTTGCCATATATAGGGATTACCTCGCTTCCAATCTACCAAGCGTCTGCATCCCTCATACTCATCTTCTTTGTTGTAGAGCTTTTGAGCAAATGAAGAATTCATCAATAGTGTAGGTTTATATACCTCATCACAAGCGAAGGTGTGAACAAAGCGTTTACGGATAAAAGACTCTTTGGAAAGAATATAAGAAACCGCAGCTTCTGTAAGAGATGACCAATTGGCACCTTTATACAAACCTTCTTCTAAACCATCTTCTGATCGAGTTATGTGCAATAGTTCTTGCATTTTTACCAATAGCGAGTTTATCAGAAGTTCCGCCTTACTGCGAATACCAAAACCACGAAGGTGTTTCGTAAGAAGATGATAATACATCATTTTCTTATAAGTTCGCCAAGCATTCGGCATCAATCCTATGAACTCAGTACCCTGATGTCGTTTGAAATAATCTTGTATGTAGGCTTGAGTTTTAATAGGCATACATATACCTGACATCAAATGATAGTAATCATAGGGACCATATTGATGTGCTAATTTATACAACGCCAATTCTGAATAAATCTGCGTGCAATCCCCCCATCGTATATCTACTCTGTTGGCTTCTTCTACATGATAAAGATGAGCATGCTTTGGCATGTACTTTACGCAATACTCCACTTTTTTGTCTATATGAATAAAGATATCGTTATTAGGATAGTCCAATATGGATACTAAGTTCTCTAACAATTTGAACTCTGTATGAGCAATAATAAGATAAGCGTGTCTCATATGTCTGATAATTAATTTAGGTAGCTATCCTTAGATAGTACTTCAATCAACGAGTCTGTTATAATCTTCTGCCCTTTTACATTGAGATGAAGGGGATCGAAGAATATGGAGTAGTCATGCTCATAATGAGAAAAGTCTAAAAAATCCACCATCTCGTTTTGCTGATCCAATGTACGATAATAGTTCATAACGCTATCAAACTTAGCTGAATCAACTCTATTGATTTCATCTAAAGTAGGTGTGTTTACTAAATATACCTTAACCCCTTTTTGATTGAGTTCAGTAATCATCTTATTGAGCAGACTCATTAACTCTGGGTTAAATGAAATATCACTCTTCCACTTAGAGCGTTGTTTATGGAAATCATCCAAATCAATTTCGTTAGTCTTATAATTCTTATCATCATTCATCCAACCACGAAAGGATGAGTTTATTAAGTCGTCACTATAACGAGACAAACGGAAAATGTGATGCTGCCAATATTCCAATGGCTTGGCATTGTCCTTTAAATAATGGTTCACGGCAGAATCTCCATAGAACGGATAAAAGAGTGTATAGCAATTGGTACTGATACCCCCTTCTACAAAAGTAAAGCAGTCTACACCTACCAAAGCAACTTTTAAGCTATCTGCATATCCTGAGCGCAGATATTGCCCTGTCATCAAATATCTTTCTGGTAGACTAACGCCAGTACGAGTATATTTACTTACTTTTGTATGAAGTCCATTTTCTAACTCATAACGATCAATACCCATCATCATATGGCTATGCCCCACAACAAAAATCTTGGATTGCTGATTCAATCCAAACCCTTTATCCAAGCCAGTAAGAAGTATCTCACTGCCTACAAAATCTAACAATAAATAAGCGAGCAACGCTATTACAACTCGAATTAATATTTTCATTCCTATTCTCTTAAAACTTAAAATACACAAACTGAGCACCTGATTGTCCTAACAAACTTATGGCTAATACAGCCAAAACCATGAAGGTAAGATTCATAGTAGAATAAGGGTTTGAATAGTCCTCCACAATAGCAATTTTATTTCGATACACTAACACCTCTGCTACAACAAAGAGTAGAGTACCGCATAACAACAATGTGAAACTCATCAATGAAGCCCCTGTATAGAGTATACCCCATGGGGATAGTACATGGGCAAGCATAGTCCAAGCATCCGTCAATGCCTCAGCTCTAAAGACTGTTAGAGTGATTGCCCAAAGAATAAATATAAGCAATCCACGCATCGTTGCTTCTATTTTGGTTTTAGGCTCTACTTGTCCCTGCTTGGTTATTACTTCTATGAGATAGAGAGCAGCATGGAGAACTCCCCATACGATATAAGTCCAAGCTGCTCCATGCCAAATACCACTAACAATAAAGACAAGCGCCAAATTGAAATACCAGCGCCATTTTGAGACCCTACTACCACCACAGGCAATATAGAGATATTCGGTAAACCAAGAGGTCAATGAAATATGCCATTTACGCCAAAACGAGCGCAAACTGGTTGAAAAAAAAGGAAACAGGAAGTTAGCTCTAATTTTAAATCCAAGCATACGGGCTACACCAATGGCCATATCAGAATAACCACTAAAGTCGCAATATAGTTGAATACTATATAAGGCTATGGCTAATAAATTGGTATTCCCCGTATAAAAGTCTGGAGTGCTGAACACAGAGCCCGTATAGACATTCATGCGATCTGCAATCACAATCTTCTTAAACAATCCCCATAAAAAGAGTTGAAAACCACTCGTCAGGCCGGCATGGTTCATGTTTGTCTTTGCAGACAATTGGGGCAATAGATAACGAGCACGAGCAATAGGTCCCGATAATATGGTAGGGAAAAAGGAGACAAACAAAGCATAATCCAACAATGAGCTTCGCTCTGTAATCTTATCCCGATAGATGTCTATGGTATAAGTCAATGCTTGAAAGGTAAAGAAGGAAATACCTACCGGCATCACCCAATGACTCCATTCGGCATGGTGAATCATTAATATATGTTCTAATAGAAAACTCGTATATTTGTAGCCTATCAAAGGAAGTAACGAAAGGAAAACTACGGAGGATACAACCCATTTACGTTTCTGCTTGAATAGCATGACCGAAGCTAAATAGTTAATTAGAGTCACACCAACTAAAGTAATCAGAAATGTAACCGAAAAATACGCATAAAAATAGTAGCTAGCTATCAAAAGCAGAGTGTTTCTCAGTTTTAGTTGATTAAATCTATTAGTGATGTAACAGAGTAAAAAAACGACTAAGAAAAAAGGAGCAAATGTTAGTTCATTAAATAGCATAAAAGAAATATATGTTATAATTATAAATCACTTTCAATTACAAGTTTTAGACCGTATAGTCAAAATCAGTATGATAAGAAGCATTATAGGCGGAAAAGTATAATTCCAATCCGAGCCAAATGCTGGGTATGACAAATTATTTATCAGTAAGACAATAAGACAACTAAGAAGAACAGTGGATTCAGGCCCACAAAAAGTATTATATGAATCCTTTATGCATCTGAAAATCGTTTTAAAAAATAATGGAAGCATAAATAAACATCCAATTATTCCTGTATTTACTAGTATTGATAAATAGCCATTATGGCATGAAAAAATAAAAGGTCTGCCACCCATAGCAGAGAGATTGCGTTCGCCTATTATAAAGCCATGCCCTAACCATGGAGATAACTTCCAGCCTTCAAAAAATTCTTCCCAAATTTCATATCTACCTGTTCCACCCTCTATTGAGTCCTTCGAATGACCATAAAATATATATTCGTATAAAACATCCTTGATAGCAGAAAAGCCAAAGTACAAAATAGTACCTACAAAAATGATTTTTAATGGATTAACTCCGCGCTTTGAAGAACTTATATATACTAATAGTGCTACTAAACAAGATATGTATGAAGCAGAACTAGTTCCTACGATTAAACATGTTAAATTTATCAAAAGATGTAGCTTTATCCATTCATGCCGATAAATTTTGTACATCCCTAAGGCAAGAATAACTCCCAATGCACCTGTTAGACTATATGTATTAGTATGAAATCCACCACCAAGCAATATTGTCCTTAAGATTCCTAAACTTGTTGCAAAAGTCGTTACATATAGTAAATATACCATAGCGTCGTATTTGCTCTTAATCTTATATAAGACTACTGATAAAAATAGGTAAGAAGAAAGCACTTCAGCATCTTTGATAATGATCGTATTAAATCCAGGTACAATACTCCAAAGAAAACTAAAAAAACACCATATAATATAATATAGATATAGCCTTGTTTGTTGAATAGTATTATTCTTTAATACTACATACAAATTTAGGCCTATACAAATCAGTAACAAAAAAGTCGATGAATCAACGGATGTATCACCCATATTTCTAGCTTTGTTAAAGACTGTTTTCCGCATTAAATGAAAAATCAGGATTAATGTATAAATACATATTTCCTTCGAGAAGAGCGACTTAAAGTTTTTATATTGTATTGTAAGTATATTCATGATAAAGCGTTTCGTATGTTATAAAAGAGCTTATATAAAAACATTGAGAGCCAACCTTCTTTTCGATATTCGGAATAATAGAGCAATCTACTCTTTTCGATAATCTCAAGTTTCTTTTTATTCGTAGTAGTTGCTCTGGTACTACCACCCTCAAAGTGGATTACTTCTACCTTAGGATAATAATAAAAATGACCTCCTTGAGCGGCAAAACGCTCTGCCAAAATTGCCTCTTCATAATAAAGAAAAGTCCTAGAGTCAAATCCACCTACCTTATCAAACCAATTAGCTTTAACAAGCATAAAAGCACCAGAAATCCAATAAACCTTCGCTGGTTGGTCTATTACTGGAGAAGTCTCACTTTCAATCTTTAATTTACTTTTAAAGTAAGCACTGATTAAAGATACAATAGACGTGGCTTGATATATGGGAGAGCCAGGCGACCCATCTAAGCAAGTCACTTTTGGCCCAATACCAGCTATAGATTGATCGTTATCGGCACATTCAATGAGTTCTTCTAAAATGGAAGGATGCAAAATTTCAATATCATCGTTCGTAAATAAATAATAATCACACTTTGCATTATTCAGTAAAAAAAACGAAACCCCTAAATTATTACCATTTGCATAACCTAAATTCTCAAGAGTCCAGATTAAATAGATATTTTCTTCATTATTTGATTTAAATACACCTTCATGATTAGCAAAGTTTGCATGGCATTGTTGTGCTAGTTCCTCACTATCTTTGAAGGTCGAGGCCACATTTACGATTACAACTTGAATATTGCTTTTGACCTTTGCTAATTCTGAGCAAACAAATTTAGCTGTCAGTTGAGGATTTTTGTAGGCGACTATGACAACTCCTATTTTCTTATTTTGATTCATCAGATACTATGATTATTTAGTCATAATAGTATTTAACCAGTTATCTATCCTTAGCTTATCTATATTGTCACGAATCTTCGAATCTTCGTTATAATCATGCTCTATAAAGCGCTTGATAATCAACAACTCATCTTTAGTATAATATTTGTCTTCAAGGACAAGAATCTGATCTTTGGTATAAAAATCATAATTACGGACTGCCTCATTGGTCGTAATAATTTTCTTTCCAAGCCCTAAAGCCCACATAAACCGAGCGGTTAAACCGTCTTGATTATGAACTTTCGTATCAAGAATGACATCAGACTTTGCAATAAGCTGTCGAAAATCATTAGTAGAAATAAATTCGTTTGTAATCATATCGCTTTTATAAATCGACGGTGATATAAGACGAGGCAAGTTCAATAGTGAACGAAGCCTATTCTTCAAACGATAAATCAAGATGTTTTTTATAGGCTTATGATGCAACTTTATAAAACATGTCTTACCCGTATTTTCGGCCAGCTCTTTTATTTGTGAATACAATCGTAACCGATTCTCGCTATACGAACCGAATCCAAAAATCTCATAAACAGGTGAATCGGATATTTCCTCTATAGGGCTCCAATATATTGGCAATAAGTTAATCCCATATAGCTCAGCATCCTTTCTATCAAAAGTGAAAACTTTATCGTAAAAATTGAAACATGCTTCAAAATGATAAATACTATACGTAACATCATACAAGTAGTTCACACAGTATACTAAGGGATTCCTACTTTTTAGTTTCTCGAATAAATAAGAGTTTACTCCCTGACCGTCAATAACTAAAGCGAAGTCAAACGAAGTTGTTGTCTTATTGAGTTGTTCTTTCCAATAAGCGGATTTCATTTCATCTTCTTGAGCTGGAGTTACTGGCGTTTTTTTGCCCTTTATTCGAAGAGAATCTTCTGGAAAAGAGTACTCTGGAAACAACTCTACCTTCATTCCTTGCTTTCGCAATGCTTCCATAAGATCTTCATGAATATTCACCCATGTAGGCGATATAAGCAAAACATTCTTCATTTGCTGAGTATTTTTAATATCTTATTATTGTCTCCATAAATGCAGGGGGAATCATAAGGACGATCAGGATATACACCATACTTTAATTTGATTTTCAAGTGATTATCCTTGATAAACTGTTCCACACGATCAGCTAATGACATAGGCTTACCTGAACAACAATTGATGATTCCATTAACCTCTTGTTGAACTATAGTACGCGATATCTGATATGAGAATTCAGACATGTCGGAAAAATCATATTGGGTCTTTCCTGTTGTAAACGGAAACCACTCTTGTCCAGCTTCATCAGCTTCAAGCAATTTTGTGAAAATGCTATGGTTCTTACGATCATCACCAAGAATGTAGAAGCCTCGAATCCATTGCAATATTACTTCCTTCTGTTTACAAAAAACCAACATGCTTCTACGTAGTGCATCCTTAGCAATTGCATACTGAGAGATAGGATTGCATGGTGTATCTTCAGATATCATACCTTCCCAATAGCCGACCTCATGCATGGATCCCATTACAGCCAGATGTTTCAGCCCTTGTTCAATTAATGCTACTAGGAATTTATAATGACCTGAAAGATCTCCAAGATGATTTACTGAATTGTGCACAAATCCATCTCTCCATGCCATATGTAGGCACACATCAGGACATCCGCACTCTTCGTATATGTTAGAGAGGTCATCAGACATGAAATTTAAAATTTTGTGCGTAGCACGCGCATCAACATCATTCAAACGAATATCTGATGCTATAACCTCATGACCAAAGTCTAAAAGGTCTTTGACAACATGGCGACCGATATAACCACCTGCGCCTGTAACTAAAATTCTCATAAGTCCATATATTTAAATGAAACGCTTCATAGGAGCGCCAATCATATTATTAAAAATCAACTTTGTTTTCGAATAAATATATACCATTATCAAAGGTAGCATGCTACCACTTATCACATATCCCCAAAACCAGCTTATATCAGTATAACGGATAACTGGAAAATCTGCGATATGGGTAAATTGATAACCATAAACTATACATTGAACATAATTTATTAGCTTAAATGAAAGAAAATGCAAAAGCATAATACTAAAACTGTGATCCCCGCATAGCATTATAGGTTTACTAAAAACACTGTCTACCAATGATTTAGAAAAGCAATATACCATTATACTTCCTATAAAAGCTATAACTAAAATCACAACACTGCTTTCATTATTGATATTACCTGGTTGTAAATGAGCAAGCAAACCAATCTTCATAAATCCATAGAGTATTATTCCCAATAATACAGCTATGGTTAAAAAAATGCCTTTGGACAATTTGGGTAATTTATCCTCTATAATATTTTTAAAGATCCAACCTTCAAGAAAAATGCCCGAAGTAATAATATTCTGCCATATACAATATGGACTCTTTAGATGAAGTAGATGTAGGGCTATGGAAGCAATAAGTATAAGAGAAGCAAAAACAAATACTTTCGAATATACATTACCTAATCTTTGTTTCAGTAAGAAAAGATTGGATAGCTTGAAAGCAAACACGCCAATTAATGAGACCCAAAGCAAAGCCGGACAGAACCACATTGCTCCCAATAACGGATCTGTTGAAACCATTCTCACACATAAATCGAATAGCGCCTTAAATGATTCGGTTATTGATGTAATGGGGGGATTATAAATATTTAGCCATGCTAATGGCTTATGCAAGAGTAAGAATCCAATTCCAGCAAGCACAAAAGGTATATAGAGCGACTTTATTCTTTTTGAAATAAAAGTCTTAGCACACTCAACATTATTTTCCTTGAAAAAATATCCAGCTACGAAGAAAAAAACAGCTAAATGATATTGGTTTACGAAGCAGTCAAGATAATGCCTACTATCAGCACAATGACCAATAACAACACTGATGATAGCAATACCTTTCATCAAGGAAAAAACTTTGTTCTTTTGAATCATTATATTAATAGATAAAATAGTTTATTTCCCTAAAAAATATGCCAACTTCAAGAGTATTCTTCCTATTAATGTGTGAGAAGCAATTTGATATTTTCTGGCAGAAGAATGAATTGAAACCAGATTGTACCAATCTTCTATTGTTAGCGATTGCTGAGTAAATAAAAACTTTGTCATCTCTAGCTTGCAAGCTTTATGGTTGCTACTTACTCCATATTCCTCTTGAATTGCCACGAATTATTTGGCTCAGAATTTCGAAAAGCAGGCGCTGTCTTTATATCAAAAACACCATCATATATTGTAATTATAAGTATTTGGGCGAAAATTAAAATAATCAAATACACCCTTTGTTATGGCAATATTGTAGTTTCCAGCACTATGTGTTTTTTTTAACAGGATAGAGATGGCATAACATGTGTATATTTATCCATGGGTAGATATTCTCGTAAATGCCAAATATGTGGTATATTTGACTTTTGACAAATATCTAATGAAATATCTAATGGGCCACAATTGCAATGAACAATATCAGGTTTAAAGGTTTTAATTGCCAGTTTTAAATCGCGTTTAGCTTGAAAGGTTTTACTTATCTTGTTGTACATACCCTTTATGAATCGTAAATATCCTATTGAATTATATTTACCACAACTAAAAATACATGCAATAGGATAAAACGTCATTTCATAAGCTGAATAGAAAAGTACACAACCAAACTTTTTAAGTTCATCAACAAGCCAGCCTTTTTTAGCCGGTAAAAAGACTGCAACCTCATTATTTATACTAATTTGTTTTACGATATTCAGGAGAGCTATGGTAGCTCCTCCCTTATCAACTATCTGTGATATATATAGAATCTTCATTTTGATTGCATTCCAGTGAAAGCTGAACGAGTTTCATCTAAATATGAAGTACCCCATTTTCTATCAGGTTCCAAATAATTACCCTCTGCCCACTCATTCCATGCTTTGATAAACAAGAGATTGTGAGGTGTATGATGCTTTAATATCAAAGCAGAGGCTTTTCTACATAATTCACCCCAGAGAATAGGTGAACTACCTTTCAATGCTAAAGCCTTTACACCACTTCGAGGAGTATGGTCGAAATCAGGATTAATACAAGGTACATAAGTTGGATGCTGCTCAATTGACGAACAAGCAAAATCAATGTACTTTCTATAGGAAACAGGATAAACCTTATGAAGAACCTTCCTCACGAAATTTCTCCAACGAGATTGTAGCGCAGGAAACTTCATATCAAAATAGACGTCTCCTACTGAATCATATACGACAGAATCATATAGATGGTAGTTTTGATTTACGGCTTTTTCAAATTTAGCGAGAGCAAAAAAATGAAAGCCTTCTAAACCATTTTCCGATGCTAAACGATTCCATGTTGTAAAAAAGATATCTGTATCTGGTATATCATTAGGGGCAAAAACGCCAAAGATTAATTTCCCATCTACCTTCATATAGCGTTCATCCTTAAAAGCTGGTAGCATTTCATAAAAATGAGCTTCGTAGTCTTGTACACCAAGGTAGGTCTGCTCTATCAACAGAGTATTTGGCTTAGTAGGATCCCAAGTCTTCTTAAACCAAGAGTGGTTTGCCCAGCAAAGACAAAACGGGAAGTCGGGCTTTCCTGTTGTAACTACTTCATGAAATACTTCAGACAGTAATCGCTTCCCATTTCCAAACCAATAATGCCAGTAACAAAACCCTTCAATTCCAGATTCTTTCGCCATTTGGGCTTGTTTCTCACGAGTTTCAGGAACTCGTAAGTCATAAAATCCCAAGTCTCTAGGTAAGCGGGGTTGATAGTGCCCATGAAATAGTGGCTTAGCACGAGCTACATTCGTCCATTCAGTAAACCCTGGTTCCCACCATAAATCATTTTCCTTAGTTGGATAGAACTGAGGAAGATAAAAAGCAATTGGTCTAATGTTATTATTCATATTATAGTATAATTTACCGTTTACCAACAAGCCATTTAAGGCATTTATTATTGTACACTAGTAGCACAAGTACATATGCTGCTATATAGCTAAGCATTACAGCTATCATATAAAATATCCATCCTGTATACTGCTCGTTAGGATTAAAGCCGATATTCCTTATCAATGTTATAAATAACATTAGCAGCAAACCATTCCAAAGATAGCAGAGTAAAGAGCCCATGCCTAATGTTTTGATAAAAGCACATTTCTCAATAGTTCTTGAAATCAATATTACTATAGCTGTTCCACAAAATACATTCAAATAGTGAATTGGAAAATTCAATAACGATACATGAATTCCATTATCATTAAAAGGCATATGGTAGAAGCCTTTAATGTCTAATAATACTTGTACAGGAATAATTACTACGCCTATTAAAGCAACAGGCTTCATAATTGGTTCAATCTTCTCCAAATTGCCTTTTGCCAAGAATCCCATATAAAGGTAAGGAATCAATAGCATTGTATGCCTGTGCCATATATAGTTTGGAAAAATATCGATCTGGTTTAATGTCAAACCTGCGATATAGATAAGAGCAACAATAACAATTTGAAGATGTTTGTTCCTCTTAAGGATGAACCACAATGTGAGTTTTGAGCAAAATAACGCGATGATAAACCACTCTCCACCCAATAAAAACCAGTCAGACAGTTTGGACAACAATATTACTATCGAACTTATCTCCCCTCCATTGAGAAGTGACCAAATATAATTCCCGAGCACACTTAGCAGCATACCGGGTAACAAGATGGTCTTAATATTCTTCCAAATAAAAACGCTTATGGGTATTTTAAAAGAAGAGCAAAACCCTGTAATCAGAAAAAAGGATTGCATAAAAAAGCCTTCATATAACAATTGAGTTTTTCCTATTAAATGTGTTGCCTCTTCATCTACACCCAATATTCGGCCATATATTATCGAGTGACCATAGAATAGGCACATTATAAATACACCTTTTGCCACATCAATATACTCTATACGTTTCTTTGGCTCTTCCATAATTTATACCATTTTAGTATGTGCACAGTAACTACTGTTAACACGATATTTAATAATAATGACGATATAATAAACTGCATTGAACCATTAGCAGGTATGCAATTTGCATAATGGACTATCAGTGCCTGATAAAACAATAACATTAGTGAATGACGTCCACAGAAAGCCAATGATGTATTTATTAGCTTTATGGATTTGAAATCGCTACGTTCTAAAATTTGGCATATCATTATTACCGACATTGTTATCAAGGTAGCCGTTATAATATTAAAAGCACCTAATGGATAATCATATTCCCATATATTAACCGCAAACAGAGGCGCTAGAAGAATAAATGAAATAGAAACTAGCAAAATCAATTTATTCCTTACTAAAATATCCAAAAGATTATTCTTTCTTACAATCACTCCAAAAAGCATATAGGGTATCAAATATATCGCCCGAGAAATCTGGAAACTGTTTATATGCAGACTGCTATATACTTGATATATAGCCACACAAAATACAATAGATAAAGCTAGAGTAAGATGGTTGCTAAACGCTTTACTATAAGCATTGAACCATATCTTGTTTACGAACAACGCTATAATAAACCAATATCCTGCAGGAAAATTTTGCCCTAACAAGAACATTCTAAGAGAATGAAACTGATAATGAGCTAGGTCAACAACAATTCCAGGAATAATAGTGAAAAATGATGCAATAATAAGAGGGATAATTAAAGTTTTGAGTCCTTTCGTAAAACAGCTTTTAAATCCTTCATGCTTATAAAAGAAGCCAGAAACAAATGCAAATAGTGGCATATGAAATGACCAAAAGAAGCCACATAAGAAATAGTCCTCTACTTGGGGAACTGGTGAAATGTTTAGAAAGTGGCCATATAAAACTCCTAGAATAGCAAGCCCTCTAGCAATATCAATATAGAGTACTCGGCTATTAATCTGCGGCTTACTTTCTTGTACGCAAGACGTCTGGGGGGGGGTAATTTCCATTATTTAACATTATATTTTACTTTTGCCAAACTGTTATGAAATCTTCTGAAATTGAATTCCAACCCATGGTTGGACGCCAAATCGTATCAATATTAGATTTGAAACGCTCCAACAAAGATTTGTTGGATAACAATCGTTCAATGGCTGTAGCAAGAGCAGAAGAATCATTCGGCGGAACTACAAGCCCAGTAACATTATCAGTCACGGCTTCGGGTAAACCTCCTACATTTGTTACAATGAGAGGAGTATTGCACGAAAATGCAGTCTGAACAACTCCACTTTGAGTTGCATCTTTATAAGGAAGAACCACAAATAAGGTATTCTTGAGTATTGAAGCTATTTCAGAAATAGAGAGGAATTTGTTTTCCAAGACTATGTAATCCTCGTTTTCGTAAGGGGAATAATCAAAATACATATTACCCCTACCTGCGATTAATAATTTGACGTCTGGAAAAGACTCATGCACCTTTACCATTGCTTCGCACAAATATTCAATGCCTTTTGAGCTAGTAATCTGACCCAAAAAGCTAATGAAAGGTTTTTCTACGAATGTATTATTAGAGGCTATGAATCTTAAATGATCAAACTCACCTAAATGCGATAGATGGATTTGGGATTCCTGAATATGATATTTCTCACAAAAATCCAACAACAGCGCTCTACTTAATAAAACATATGAGCTTGCCATAGAGAATGCTTTTTTTCTATTAATCTCTTCTCTCTCATCTGTGACACTAGAATGCGAAAGAGGATCATGAACAGTCATAGTCTTTTTTATAGGGAGATAATAGAGTATCTTCTCAAGGCCAGATAGTTGCCATGTAAAATGGAAAACATTCGCTTTCAAACAAAACATGTGTAAAAACACCATCATCCATATAATGTATTGATAGATTTTTCTAGTCCCCTTCGGTATATTTATAAAATATATTTTTTCTAGGTCAATATAATGTTTGTACTCATCGAGTTCTTCAAAATGACTAGCTTTATATATACCAATTTTGCTTTTTAAGTTCTTTATATCTATTATTCCCTGTCTCCTTAAAAAGTGATTAATAGGCATATAATAATAGACATCAATACACTTATTTTGCAAATCTCTTATCAGAGGAAAATCACAATCAGAAAAGAATGTTTGGCTATAATAAATTACTCTCATGCTTAATAGATTTATAATAAATTATATCGTATTTTTACTGGTTTTAGAGCTCCTAATTATTTGTCTCTTTCTTTTGTATTCTTTCAAGGATAATATTTTTTATACGATAGGTAAAATCACGCATCCCTTGTGTGAAAACATAAAAAAGAACACATAATACTATTGAGATAAATGAAAATACCAATATCGCATGAAGCCCCCAATCAATATATGAATCTATTCTTGAAAAATCATACAGACCAAATAAATAATAAAAAAGTAATGAACTTAAGAATATAACAATTATACGTTTTGCAAACGGAATAAAATATTGTAAACTAGAAATCTCAAAGCCTTGTGTGAATAAGAAATATGGTTTCCATACTCCAACAAAAATAGTTTGCGCAATTATGATACTAAGAAGTACTCCTTCGATTCCAAGGTAATCGCCCAGTACTAAAGCCAATATAAGCAAGACGCCGCCTTCTGCTATTGGTGCCCAAACATCCCTAAATAGCCCTCTTCCACTCAAAAAGGAGTCTACTGTGCTTCTATTCATATGAATAGCCTGCTGAATAATAAGCATAGCAACTATAGTATTTGACAGCAAATATCTATCACCTAACCAAACCACGATAAAAGGTTGTACTAAAAAATATATTGCAAATAAACCTATCCATGAAATACATAATCTAGAATCAATCAGCTCCCAAAACACTTTGATAATTCTATTCTTATCTTCACCTGCTAGGAGATTACCTACTGCTGCTCCCGTGCTTCCAAATACCATAGATATTATTGCACCAATTTTTCCAACTATCAGCAAATAATTACCATAGTAAGCTATGACCGTCAACGAAGTGAATTTATACATTAACAGAGGACAAACTTGCATGAATATCATCCCTGAAACATTATGCACAAAAACTTGGGCAGTTTTTTTCATGATATCAGGCATCTCTGTTAAAACTTCACGTCCGTTGATTCCATTTATAGTCAACCATGGATACTCTTTCTTTAAAATATGATTAAGCCATAGGCAACCGAATGTGCTACCGAAGAAATTCATCGCCAAATACCAAATAAAAGGGTATTCGGTATAAGGCATGATTAGTAGAACTACGATTTTAAATGCTATACTTGCGCCTTGAGTAACTCTGGAAACCTTATATCCTTTCTGATCCGCATAAAGAACAATTTGTTTGAAGTTAATGAAATAGCCCAGTAGTGAACCGTATAACATTACTATAAAAGTCGCATATGGGCACCATATTGGAACATCAGCTTCAGCAAAAATTGCAGGAAAAAACAATAGCATCACCATAGCTACTAGAATAATTACTATTGCAATTCTCTTATATATCCAACCTTGTAAAGCTACTATCCGGTTTATAGTTTTAGTGTCACCTTCTAGCAATGGTTTATATAGAAAGTACGCCACGGATGCGCCAACGCCCATCTCTGCTAAATTTAGCATACCTAGCAGATTAGCTGCGGTTGTATCTAATCCTAGTAATTCACTTCCAAGGTAATCAAAAAAAACTTTTCTTGACCAAAAACCTAATAAAAGTTGAATGAAGTAATAAAATAATGAAACTTGAGCATTTAAAATGCTTTTTTGAGTTCTACTCGCCATGTAAATGAATGTCTTACAAACCAACAAACAACAAATAATAGTTTAATGAACTATGTACTGAAAGTCGAAATGGTTTAAAATATTAATAGAGTCTTGTCTTTCTTAGCAACTTAGTAAGTGCGCTACATATTTTCTTTCAAAGCTTATATTTGCTTAGTAAATCTACTAGTTGATCCCTGAGCAAATTAAACATTCTTTCGGTAAACATCCTATAAATCACTGTACGACAAATAACCGCTTGAGAGTTCAGTCGTTACGAGTCGTTTGGCAATAAGATAAAAATGAAATTTAATTATTTTTATTCAAGTTTCGTTAGCGTCCAATTTTGACGTATACCTCAAGGAAAGCCGCCACAAGGCGGTTTCCTAATAAATAACGTCAAAAAGGATACTGATTTTTAAGATTTATTGTTAGTTCAATCCGATAGTCAAGGGCAATAAATGTTCATAATCCCTACGTCCTTTAACAATCTCGCTGAAAAATCTCTTGAAATAATCCAGCACAGACACACCCTGCATCTTGCAAGTTGAGATGATGGTATGATACACCGCCGAGACACGGGCCATCCTGTCACTTCCAAAGAATAACGAGTTCTTCCGTTCACCCGCCAAGGGACGAATAAATCGTTCGGCAATGGAATTGTCGATTGAATAAGAACCGTCATTCAAGTAAGCGAACAACTGGGTCCAAAAAGTATTCATATAACTTATCGCCTTCTCCATCAGATCCCCCCGGGGCGGATGAGCGTCACTGAGCAAGGCGTCAAGCTTGCCGCGTAACTTGATGATTATTTTCTTTAAATTATTCCGGCAAACCAGGATATGCTTCAGGGCATCCCGTCCCCTGGAACCGTTCTCGCAGCAATAGATCACCACTTTGGAGAGTCTGTTGACCAGACACCATATGTATTTCTTCTTATAGCATCCTTCACGCCTTACACGGCACCAGGTCTCATCACAGTTGACAATGGAGTCCTTCTCCAGACAAGTGTTCTTAAGATAACCAACCAGACCACAGAGATGAATGGAGCCTTTCTCCAGCCAATTGGTCAGACTCATGCGGCTCACACGCATCGATTCACCGGATAATCTGTACATCTCACGATAAAGAGGCGTATCCAGAACATATTTGTTGAAAGCAAGATAAGCAAGGAAAGAACCGGAGGCGTGCGTTCCCGGAACAACGTCAATGATTTCAGGATGGCCGCTGAAAGGGAAATAGCCTTCGTGAATTTTACCGTCAGCCGTCTTATAGCGGATAACCTCGTAATCATGCTCCACCAGACTGCTTACCTGCTCGTAGGCATATTTTCGGAAACGTTTGATGATGACGGAACCTGCGGGAAGCCGGCCGATGTCACTGTTGTGACAAACCGTATTGTCGGCACTCATGGTACGGTAAGAAAGTCCCTGACGATAAAGACGGGACTCCTTTGATTTTGATTCGGAACCCTCTTCCTCCACCGATTCCCCGCCAGCCTCCGCAGACGGAGATCCGATGGATTACGGAGTACCGTCGAAGTCATCCTTGTCACGGGTATGGTCATCTCCGTCCTTCACACGCTTTTTACGGATTCCCTTCTGGCTCTTGCACCCATAAAGGTTCTTGTTGCGGACTTTCAGCCGCTCCTCCAAAGCTGTTATTTTAGACAACAGATTACTGACCTGTTGTTTATAATCGTCCAATTCCTTTTCCGCAGCAATGGCAGCCTTCTGCAAGGACAACAGTTCGTCAACCTTGGACAACAGCGCGTCTATGCGCGCCTCGTCACGACGGATACGTTCGGCATCCCGCTCACGGGAAGCCACAAGCTCCATGATCATTTTAGATTTCTCGTCGGGGGTCATATCTGAATATGGGTCTTCAAAAGGGGCAGGAGTATCCTCCCGTTCCTTAAGCTTCCTTGCGGAAGAAAGCAGTTTCATTCGTTCCAACTCATTCATATTCAGTATCTTTGTTTCCTCAAAGATACAAAAAAACAATGAAATAAAAGAATATTTTCGCTACTTTTTATTTGTTAATTATCTGACTTTCAACCCTTTAACAACAGGCGATTCCAACAAGAGAATCACATCCTGCCAATTGATTGAATAAAAACAGACGCTCAAAATCATGGTAACTATACATAAACTTGGCTTTTCATTTAACGGAAGCAAAGTTCTGACTTTTATATCGGGGATCCTATATGTCATTTTTGGACGCTAACTAGCATTTGCAACTGACTGAATAATCCCGATTAATTTTTCTATCCATTTATCGAAACGAGGACACTTTTTCCGCATCGTTTCAACATCCAGTTCATCAAGTACAAGTCCACTATCGGCTACCTTGTTGTAATTAAAAATACGTGACAGTCTTTTCGAAGGCGCAGTTTCCACCCCTCCGTTTATATCTTCGACGTTTGCATAAGAATCTATGATTTCCTGAATCTGATCCAATTGTCCGCTATCATCAAGCAACAGATTAAATCCATCCATAGAAACAAACAATAAAGTTTCAAACTCATACTTCTGTATGTAAGGCACCAGTCTTTCATACCCCAGATCCGACTTTATTCCTTCCTCGATAGCATCTATATTCCTGCACTCAAGACCGTAGTTAGGAAAATCATTGGGTAATCTAAAAAAATCCAAGAAAGTGGTTATCCATACATTACCTTGCTGGGCGGTCACCCGCTCTACTTCATTCTTCAAATAAGCATAGTTCACATTTCCACCTTTTCTGTTCAGCTTACGATTAGTGGTAATCTTTTGGGCATTCATGCTCCATTGGGCAGTCCCAACATACTTATAAAGATAGGGAATAATCATCTTATTAATGAAAGCAACCTCACAATCACCCTCTACGATAAAAACCAGTCTGTTTCCTTTTTCCATAGTGCCAATCCGCTTTAGAAAGGCTGTCCGCCAACAAGATTTTTCTCCCACAACTCGCCCATACTATAATCCTTCAGCCACTCCTCCAAATCCTTTCCGTCCAGACGGCAGAATACTGTTTCGTTTCCTTTTCTATCAGCAACGATAATATCTTCCGGTGCGAAATTATCCACCAAATTCACGGACTGCGTCGATACGATGATTTGAGAACTTGAAGATACTTTCTTCAACATGGCGCAGAGTTTGTTAATGGCTAAGGGATGCAACCCCAGTTCCGGTTCGTCTATCAAAATGGTTTGGGGCGGTTCGGGTTGCATCAGTAACGCAGCCAGACAAATGAAGCGCAAAGAGCCATCGGACAACTGATAAGCATTGAATGTCATATCCGGCACATCTTTCTGTTTCCATTCAAGACGAATCGTATTCGGATTCAATCGATTGGGTTCAAGCACGAATGAGTCGAAAAACGGAGACACCGATGCCACCATTTTCTCTATTCGCAGGTAATGCTTGAGATATTTCTGTTTCAGTAAATATAAATATGGAGCAATGTTCGATCCGTCACATTTGAGACGTACATTGTCGTGTAAAGGTGCAAAGTCTTTCATAGGCGACTTATCTCCCGTATCATGGAAATGATAAATCTCAAACTGTTCCAACAGAGGGCCTACATACCACGCCTGTCCACAACGGTCTTGCTTGATAGACGCCTCTTCCTTATTTGTGTCACAGGTCTGGATATGCCAAACCGCTCCACTAAGGAAGGCTGTTTTCGCTTCTTTCACAAACAATCGATCCTGTGATTCCTCCAACACGACAATATATCTATTTTTACTGTGGTCATGCGTAAACAACAAGTCCACAGTGATTCGGTCAGTATACTTCTTGCCATTATAAAGCAGACAGTTAGCTCCTCCTTTTCTCAATACATGATTTTGCAATTGTTGCTCATAGATATCACGTATCAGTTCAAAGGCTGAAATAAAATTAGTCTTACCTATACCATTTCCACCTATCAAGATATTGATGGGACTTAACTTCACCTCTTGAGCCTTGATGGACTTATAGCCTTCTATTGTTATAGCATCAATCATAATCTAACTTACATTTACTTGCAAAGATAGCACATTTTCTCAAACAATGATACTGCCAGTTATTCTTCTACAAATAGTTCCTCAAAAAAGATCTTAAATGCAAGATTGAATATTGCTATTTATTCTTCCTTCGTTTTATGCTCCCCATAGCCGTAACCATAGCCATAACGCTTGCCATAACCATAGTACTTGCCATATTTACCATAGCCATAGTAATAGCCGTATTTCTTCTTCTGAAGATCCAAGCCATTAATTACTGTACAAAGACTAGGCAGCTTATTGTTTTCAGCCAGTTCATTTATCAAGGCAAATTCCGCTTTACGGGTATAATCCGCACGACATACATAAACAGATAAGTCAGCCACACGGCCTATAAGTAAAGTATCTGTTACCATACCGACCGGGGCGGTATCCAAAATCACATAGTCAAAGTTTTTCTTCAATGTTTCAATAGCTTTGTCCAAGCCGTCACGGGCCAACAGTTCCGTAGGATTGGGAGGAACCGTACCACCGGGAAGGATATACAAGCTCTTACTTACATCCGAAAGCTGGACTAAATCCATCAGGTTCTTTTCAGGATCAGACAGATATTGAGTTATACCCTGCTCTTTCCGCGGAAGATTAAAAACTTTATTCAAACCAGGTTTACGAATATCAAGACCGACAATGACCACCTTCTTTCCTAATAAAGAAAGACTGATAGCAAGATTTGCTGATATAAATGATTTACCTTCACCACTGACCGTTGAAGTCACTAGTATTACTTTCTGACCATTACCCAACATAAACTGCAAATTCGTACGTACATTACGGAAAGTTTCACTCATCAGGTTATTCTGATTCTCAAATACGGCTATGGAACCTGTTTTTTCAGCAGTCAAAGGTACATCTCCCACAATAGGCAGGCGAGTCAATTTCTCCACATCGCCACGACCTTCAATCTTGAATTTAGTAAGACCGATTAGAAAAATGACGCCGACAGGCAAACCTACACCCAACACTAAAGCAATCATGTAAATTGTTTTAGGTTTCGGAGATACCGGACCACCTTCAGCCACCGGTTCATCAATGATCTTAGCATTATTGGCAGTAGCAGCTAATGTAATAGCATTCTCTTCACGTTTCTGCAACAACATCAGATAAAGTCCTGCCTTGATTTCCTGCTGACGGGCAATACTTACATACTGTCTTTCTTGTCCCGGAGCGTCACTGATACGACGGGAAAAACGACTAGCTTCACGATCCAAATCAGCTTTGACTATAAGCAAACCTTGCAACGTTCCGTCAATAGCAGCTTTCACATTTGCTTTCATAACACGAATACTTGCATCCAGATTTACAATCATCGGGTTACTCTCCGTAGAAGTACGAAGCAAACGTTTACGTTCGATAATCAATTCATTATAACGATCTATTTGAGTAGTTAGCCCATTATCTGATAAACCAATATTACTAGGCAACACCTCATACTCATTCGACGGATTATTGATATATTTATTAAGATCACGAACTAAGTTGATCTGTGTACCGTTTTCCACGCGTTTCTTTTCGTATTCGGCATTTCCCGATACGGCCAATTGGGCATCGCTACTGATATCCGTCAATCCTGCATTTCTTTTAAAAGCTTCCAGTTTGTCTTCTGTATTTCCCAGTTCTTCATCAATAATCTGAATGCGCTCATTGATAAATTCCCTCGTCTTTTGGGCAACCTCATTTTTATCATTGTTCGTATTCCGATTATACATCTCCATCAGCTTATTGATAAAATCTTGTCCACGCTGAATATTCGTATTGACCAATGAGACTGTGGCAACAGAAGTTGCTTTAGAGGTGGGTGCAATCGTTAATGCCCCCTGATATCCCTTTGCTACCCCAAATGGCTGACTAACTATGGCACTGATATTTCGCGTAATATTCTGTCCTTCTATCTTTCCATTTGATAAAGAATCTTTCAATGCAAACCCAAACGTACCTACATCTGTAGGCAACACCGCTGGAAGTTTATCAAAATGTTTATTATACTCATTCAAACCCACTTTCAAATTTACATCCAAACCACCTTCTTGAGTAAGTTTCATATCAATCATAGCTACACCCGGCAAATTATCTGCCTCTTGTGCTGTCAAATTCACAATTATCGGAGAGGCTTTATACAGTTCTTTTTTAGGAAATTCATCCTCATCATAATAAGTTATATAAAGTTCCAGATTATTGACAACTTCTTTAAGTATCGTTTTTGAACGCAATACTTCAATTTCATTATCAATACTCTGTGTAGAAGTCATCATCCCTCCTAATCCAAGGCTCTCTAAATCAGCAGACCCGCCCCCTCCCTTCTTATCATCTTTAATCATGATAGAAGCGGAAATCTGATAGACGGGAGTCTGAAAATACAAATATCCCCAAGCACCGATCAAACATACCAGAAGAGAAGCCACAAACCATGGCCAATGGATTATGTATCGAAAGAGAAGCTCTTTATAATCAACATTATCTTCCTCTATACCACGTACATTATCCTCGTACAAGTTTTCTTTCATCGTTATTCTTTTATTTTTAAGATTTATCTTAGTATAGTTAATAAAAAATTGGTTATTGAAAGCAAAATAGAAACACCTGAGAACCACAGACCGGTACTAGCCCCAATATCCGAATTCTTAGCTTTAGTTTTATTAGGTGTCACATAAATTATATCATTCTGTTGTAGTTGATAATAAGGAGACAGTACCGTTTCGGCCTTATTCAAGTCCATAGTAATAATCTCCTGCTTATTATCTTGTCCTGTCCGGATCAATTTCACATTATCACGCATACCATAAATGGTCAAATCACCTGCCATTGCGAGAGCTTCCAGTAAATTAATCTTCTCGTTAGAGACTACAAAGCTGCCGGGCCTCGTGACCTCCCCCAACACCGAAATCCGATAATTAACAATACGCACAGTTACAAGCGGCACTTCTTTCAAATAAACCTTCAACTTATCTATAATCAGGTTTTCTATTTCCAGTTTAGTTAATCCACCTACATGAATCTCGCCCAATACCGGAAAATTGATATTCCCCTGATTATCTACCAAATACTGTTGTAGAGCAGATGACGCAGTTCCTTGTCCCACCGTCTTTCCCTCTGTTCCACTAGCAGTACCCGAATTTACCAAATTGAAAGGTGCAGCCAGTTCCGGAGTAGAACAAGACACGGCAATCGTCAACAAATCCTTTGGCATTACCTTCACACCAGTCTGACGAACACTCTGTTTTGTATCATTCACAAAAGCTGTATCTTGTAAATAAGGTACTTTCTTGTATGCCTGGCAAGATACCAGCAAAAAAGCAAGTAACAAGCCAAGAATCAATCCAGCCATTTTTTTCATAACCGCCTATAATTTTAATTTTTAATCTTTAATTTTCTCAATACGCCTCTTTATCCCCACGGAGTAGATTATATACAGTCTTATACATGATATATAAATCCAGAATGAACGTCCAATGCTCGATATACCAGATGTCACGTTGCACACGTCCTTCCATCTGCCAAAGCTCTTTCGTTTCTCCACGAAAGCCTGTCACTTGTGCCCAACCTGTAATACCCGGTTTCACAAAATGACGAACCATATACTTGTTTATCAAATGAGAATATTCTTCTGTGTGCTTCAACATATGCGGACGGGGACCCACTAAAGACATATCCCCTTTCAGTACATTAATAAATTGAGGAAGCTCATCCACATTCGTCTTGCGAATCAAACTACCGATACGGGTTTTACGAGGATCACATTCCGTAGCCTGAAGCGTATCACTTTGCGCATTCACCCGCATCGAACGAAACTTATAGCACCAAAATTCACGACCATCCTCACCACTTCGTTTCTGTTTGAAAAAGACAGGTCCGGGAGAACTTATCTTTATAGCCAGTCCCACAATGATATATATAATCGGGAAAAGGGTACAAAGGAACAGTAGCGAGCAAATAATATCAAAGCTACGTTTCACAATGCGATTTTCCAATAACTCTAGTGGCTCACGACGGATAGAAAGTACCGGAACATTACCTAGCATTTCAAAATGCATTCTCCGTTTCAGATAGTTCCGAACATTGGGAACACTGAAAAAACGAATCAGATGGTTCTCACAATAGTTGATAACCGGTACAATTTCAGCACTACGGGCAGAAGGAAGACTGCAATAAAGCTGGTCTACCTTTCCCGCATTACGGGCTAAATAATCAACGGCTTCGCAAGGCTGTCCCAAATATGTTATATTCACAGGATAGCGGTCTGATGGAGAATCTTCAAAATATCCCAGTACACGATACCCGGATGTCGGATCATCCGTCATGGAATGATAAAGTTCCTGCATATTTTCATGGCTACCCACCAGCACTACCTTCCGGACATTTTTCCCACTTTTGCGATAAAGCTCCAGAATAGTTCGAAACGTCAGGCGATAAGAAATAATAACGATAATGAGAACTACGCAAAATGCCCCCAGCTGACGCAAGTTAACACATTCAAAATGGAAAATGTATGAAAGACCCAGCACCATCAATACAAAAGGAATCATGTTCCGTGCCACCCGAAGCATGATTTGCTCCGGACGAACCACCGGGCGATGAAGGATCACTCCGGAACGAATGTTGCAAACCAGATAACATAAAGTCATCAAAGCCATGTTCTGGAAAAGAGGCATGGAAAACTCAAAAAGGGAATGGTTTCCCCAAAGAGAATCGAACACCCACAACAGTAAGTTCAGTAAGATGATGTCCCCTGAAAGGACAAAAGATTTTAGGACTTTATTAAAACGTTGGACTTCCTGCATTACTTTATTCTTGATTTAGACTTTCATCCATATCCTCATTTTTCTCCCTATATTCAATATAAAGTTCTCCCCATTCCACCATTTTGGCTCGAAACTCTTCTTTTGTGAGATTGTCATAGTAATAGGAAAAAAGACGGGTAAAATCACTTAGACGTAAATCTCCCCAGATATCATCTTGTAATAAGTGGGTTTTCCCATGTGGATTTCTTTACGCATAGCCTCTATTGACAAGTGAGCACGTTCAAACTCCTCTGCGATGAAATGACCCAGTACGGGATGACTAAATTTTTTCATGTTTATAATTTTATTAATTGTTAAATACATTGTGTTATACGTTAATTTTATGCATATCCGTTCAGATATGTCTGAACGATATATTTAAAAGCTATTTCTACCTTCGCACCGCGTTTTGAAAAGTCAAAGCGATAATCAAAAAATACAAATGTTATGACAAACGATTTTAGAATGTCTTATTTCATGCCTCCCATTGCTCCCATCAAAAATGAACAGGGAAGGATTGTTACTCCTGCAACACTGATTCCCTCCTGCGAAGTCTCCGTAGAGCAAGTTTTTCAAATGATAACCTGCAACGAGAATCTCAAAATTCTGACCGAACAAGTACGCCATTCCGCAGATATACGGGCAGCAAAAGCCTCACTATTGCCTTATGTGACTCCCTGTGGTACGTTCTCGCGTCGCAACAGCAAAAGTTTCGTAGCTTCTTCACATCTGGTGGTGGTAGATATCGACCATCTCGACTCCTATCAGGAGGCAGTGGAAATGCGCAGCACATTGTTTAATGACCACCTTCTGCATCCTGTACTCACGTTTATCAGTCCCAGCGGACGGGGCGTGAAAGCATTCGTACCCTACGATCATTTACCCATGACTAACGACACGAACAGTATCATCGAAAATATGAAGCTGGCAATGATGTTCACCGTGCTGCTCTATGGTACGGAAACACCTCCCCCATTCGGAGAAAAACCTAAAGGAGTAGACTTTTCCGGTAAGGACATTGTAAGGTCTTGCTTTCTTAGTCATGATCCGGGAGCGTTGTTTAGAAACAATCAATAATTAAAAATTATAAATTAAAATTATGGACGAAATTGAATCGTTATGCCGCCTCTGTGAGGCGGTTGAAACTGCAGGAGCGGATATTGCCCCTACGTATGCTGAATATGTACAACTGGCGTTCGCCATCGCAACGGATTGCGGAGAAGCGGGACGCGAGTTTTTCCATCGGTTGTGCCGGGTGTCTGCCAAGTACGAACGGGAACATGCCGAACGGATATTCTCCAACGCACTTACCACCCGGCATGGAGATGTCCATCTGGGCACTGCATTCCATCTTGCTGAAAGGGCGGGTGTAACTCTCTGCAAAGAGGAAATGATGAACCACCGGAAAAATGCAAAAAATGCAGGAAATGCACCGTCCAAAAATCTCACATACACGCACGTATATAATAAGGTGGACAATGAAGAACCGGACGAATCCGAAGAGCTGCAGGACGGGAGTGACCCAAACCAGCCATTGCCCTCTTTCACCGAAGCGGACTGGCCCAAAATCCTGTTGCTCATCATGAGTTATGCCACCAGCCCCACACAACGCGATGTCATGCTGCTCGGAGCATTGACCGCCATAGGTGCCAGCATGGAGCGATATGTGAGATGTCCATACGCCGGCAAACTTCAGTCTCCTTGCCTGCAAAGTTTTATTGTAGCCCCTTCCGCCTCGGGTAAAGGAATTCTTTCGCTTATCCGGCTGCTTGTAGAGCCTATTCATGACGAGATCCGCCAAAAAGTAGCGGAAGAGGTCAAGGCCTACAAAAAAGAGAAAGCTGCCTATGATACCATGGGAAAAGAGCGCTGCAAAGTGGAAGCTCCTCAAATGCCCAAGAATAAAATGTTTCTCATCTCGGGTAATAACACCGGAACGGGTATTCTGCAAAATATCATGGATGCCAACGGCACAGGACTTATCTGCGAAACCGAAGCGGATACCATCTCCGCTGCTATCGGCTCTGAATACGGCCACTGGAGCGATACGCTCCGCAAAGCGTTTGACCACGACCGTCTGTCGTACAACCGACGCACCGACCAGGAATACCGGGAAGTAAAGAAAAGCTATCTTTCCGTCCTGCTTTCCGGCACGCCCGCACAGGTAAAACCACTCATTCCCTCGACAGAGAACGGTCTCTTCTCGCGCCAGCTGTTTTATTATATGCACGGTATATGGACATGGGTCAACCAGTTTGAAAGTGGCGAAACCGATCTGGAAGCCATCTTCACAGGCATAGGCCTGGAATGGAAAAAGCAACTGGACCTGATGAAAGCACACGGGCTTCATACGCTCCGGCTCACTGATGAGCAAAAGCAAGAGTTCAATGCCCTCTTTGCCGATCTGTTTTTCCGTTCGGGACTTGCCAACGATAACGAAATGAGTAGTTCCATAGCCCGACTGGCTGTCAATACGTGCCGTATCATGGCAGAAATAGCTATGATTCGTGCACTGGAATGCGACCAGCCTTATCAGTTCAAGGATTCTTCCGCCCCTCTGCTGACCCCTGACAAGGAGATTGCCGCCGATAATATCAAAGACGGCATTATCACCCGTTGGGATGTGACAATCACTGCTGAAGATTTCCATGCGGTGCTGAAACTTGTAACTCCGCTCTATCGTCATGCCACACATATCTTATCTTTTCTTCCTTCCACAGAGGTCAAACATAGAGCCAATGCCGACCGGGATGCACTTTTTGAAATAATGGGCAACCAGTTCACCCGCGCACAGTTGTTGGAGCAGGCTGAAAAGATGAAAATCAAACCTAACACGGCTCTCAGCTGGCTGAATCGTCTGATAAAAAAAGGATTGTTTATCCATACAGATGATAAAAGCATTTATACGCGCACGCATGTGTGCGTGTGTTAGGGAGTCCCTGTAAAAAGTGCATTTTTTGCATTTGCATAACAACAGGACGTTTCATGAATCCTAAAGCGGCGCTTTAGAGGTGGTAAAGCATAGCTTTACGATTGCTAAAGCGGTGCTTTACTTTTCCGCTCTTCTAAGGTTCTCCCAAGGCATCTACAATCACTCTCACCTCCAACGGGGTGAATGAGCGGCGCTTTGATTCGTAACCTAAGTCGTACAGGCGTTGCAGAAGTCCGGGACATAAAGAGATCCATTTCTTCATCTTTCGATATGCAGCAATGTCAGTTAGTTCCGGAGAATAAAGTTGAGCCAGTTCCATGCGGCCGTAGGCGCGTATTTTGAATTCGTTCATGATGAATAAGTTTCTGATTTACAGTTACAAAAATAACAAAACATATTCACATATCCTACGTTTTTCCATTGAATAACCGACCGTTACTGCGCATAATTGACAACAATCACGTGCAACTGTAGACTATTGATTTCTGCGGGTTTCAGGGTTGTATCTTTGTATCGTCGAAAGGGAAAAGAATCTCCCGGACACAATGTTTAACCCTTTAATTTATTGTTTTATGATTCGTTACAAAATTTATCAAAACCAACAGCAAAAAGGCCTGAATGCAGGCAAATGGTTCGCCCGTGCGGTAAGTGACGAGACGTTTGATTTGACCAAGCTTGCCGAACACATGTCTAAACACAATTCACCGTATTCCGGTGGTGTCATCAAAGGTGTACTTTCCGACATGGTTGACTGCATCAAAGAATTGCTGCTCGACGGCAAATGTGTGAAAATCGACGACCTTGCCATCTTTGGTGTGGGCATCCGCAGCAAGGCGGCTGATACGCTGGAAGATTTTTCATTGGAGAAAAACATCACTGGTATGCGTCTGAAAGCCCGTGCTACCGGTAATTTGTCAACCACCAACCTGAAACTCGACAGCCAGTTGAAACAGCAGACCGAATATCAGAAACCGACAACTGCCGGAGGAGGTTCTGACTCGGGTGATACCCCTGATCCGAAACCGGATGGTGGCGGTGAAGCGCCTGATCCGGCTGCTTAAGGGATTCACCACAGAGTACGCAGAGGACACAGAGTTTTTTCACCACAGATTATTTCTTTCCTCTGCGTCCTCTGTGTACTCTGTGGTGAATAAAAAAAAGATTATCTAAGTATATTGACCAGCAAACTGGCAATAGATATCAGGATAGAAAATCCCGAAATCCACATCGTTGTACTTGTTCCGATGTCTGCGCTCTGCGCTTTGACTTTATTGGGAGTGACATACAGGATGTCATTCTGTTGCAACTGATAGTAAGGAGATAATAACAGATCCGCGTCGTTCAAATTGAGTGTAACAAACTGTTTATGCCCATTCTGGTCTTCGCGGATCAATTTTACATTATCACGAACACCATAAATGGTCAGGTCTCCTGCCATGGCAAGGGCTTCGAGTACGTTGATCTGCTCGTTCACTACCGGATAAACACCGGGTGAGGCCACTTCTCCCAAAACTGAAACTTTGAAGCCGGACATACGGACTACTACCGTAGGTCTTTCTTTAACGTATGCTTTCAGTCTCTCCGTGATCAGGTTTTCAGCTTCACGACTTGTTAAACCGTTCAACGGAAGTTTACCTAAAACCGGATAATTGATATTTCCCTGATCGTCCAATAGAAACGTACTGCCTTGCGCATTGAAAGGCTGCGAAACAACCGGATCGGAAGTGGAAACAAGAATGGAAACTTCATCACCCGGTATCAGCCTTGCGTCCTGAACAGGCGCAACTTGCGTATTCGCCTGTTTCAAAATCTCCGCATCCTGCAAGTAAGGTACTTTCTTATAGGACTGGCAAGCCGAGAAAAAGAAAAAAAAGAATATCAGTGCAAAAGCACCGGATAATTTCGTATTCATGTGAATGGTGGATAAATGATGACGGGATTAGTTTTTCTCGCAGATAGCCTCGACATAACCAATAGGCATATTGACACAAGCGCATCCCAGCATATTCAGCCGGACGGCAATCTTGCTTTTGCCATCGACATTGACCAGTTCACCAACCAGTCCGGTCAAAGGGCCCTTGATGACACGTACTTTTTCACCACGTGCCAAAGGGGAACTACTCATACAAATAGCTTCTTCGGAATAATCGAGCATGAAACGGAAACGAGCCATCTGCTCATCGGGAATCACTGCCGGTGTGCTCTCACCTCGCATCACCATATAGCGACTAACTGTAGAAAGAGTTAGAACTTCTTTACGTTCCTTCGGATCGGCATGGACAAATACCATCATTGGAAGAAGAACTGCTTCAACCATCTTACGACGGTCACTCCACTGATGAATCTCCTGCTGGACAGGAACAAAATTCTCAATCCCCATTTTACCTAAATACTCGGCAACCTTCTTCTCATGGTGCATACGAACCAGGGCGACATACCAGCGTTTAGAGTGTGCTACGCCTTCCCCTGTCCCATTACTAGGCCCAGCATTTTCTGATTTTCGGTTTGTTAAAATCATGTTTTTTTACCCCATATACATCCGTTACTTCTTAGGTAACGGATAAAACGCACTTTGACGGTATAGGGAGAATTTACACATACAAATGGGTATAAAAAGGTAAGAGCCTAATAATTAGTAAGAAAAAATCTTGAAATTAGGCAAAAGAAAACATGGAACATGAAAATACTGTTATTTCATGTTCAAGCATTTTTTATTCAAAAAATCGAATAAAACGAAAAAAACTAAAGGATTACTTGTTTACTATCTATGTTTTTGACTATCTTTGCGACAAATTTTAATTCCGTTACCTAAGAAGTAACTACCACTATTCACTATTGATTTATAACACTTTGCAACTTTTTACTTGCCTGAATGGCTATTTTTGATGTAAGATAAATTTCCTTTATTTACCTCTGTCTGTTCCTTAAGTCCGAAGCCTTTCAAATAAGTTTGTGTCGTTTTTATAGATTTATGCCCTAACGCCTCACTGATCATTTCGATAGATACGCCCCTATATTTGGCAATAGTAGCCCAAGAATGGCGTAATGCGTATGAAGTGACAGGTGATTTTAAATGTAGGACTCTTGCCAGTTCTTTCAAATCATTATTAAATTTCCGGAGGGCGGACTGGTATTCCCGATAAGCCCTTTCATCTTTCCGGCTCTTATCCCCGCGAAGAATATCAAACAGGTAGTCGGGACAATTCGGCTGGGGCTCACGCGTATTCCAGAGTCGATTCATCTTCTCCATCGCGCTATCAAGCACTTCCACACACATAATAGTTTTGGTCTTGACACGTTTGTAACGCAGTACATTATTTTCAAGAGCCGACTTTTCCAAATGAGCCAGATCGACGAACGGCATTCCACAGAGCTGAAACATCAGGGAAGCAATGTCCTGTGTACGGCGCAAACGTTCCGATTGGGGATCTTCATACAAAAGTCTATATAACTCGAAGAGAGGTAACGCCTTCTTTTGCCGGACATCGATCCCTGTATAAGCTTCATGAAACAGAGCAAACACATAGGGTGTATTGCCGGCTTTCACGCCACGATTATAGATACTACGAATCATACGCATATACGTAGAAACGGTATTGGGCTTTAAGCCACGCTCACAAAGGTGCTCCTCGTAAAGCCGCAAACACTCACGAGTAATTTGTCTGAACGACACATTACACGTACCACAAAATTTACTGAACGAAAAAATGGCACTCTGATAAACATGAGCCGTAGAATAACGTCCTTCCTCACGCAAACGGCCGATGTAATCATTCGCACATCGGCTAAATCCTTTTTTGTTTTTCATTTACATTACTAATTAATTTATGTATTACACCATTTGGCGAGCAGCAAAAGAACAAATCTTTTCCATGTATTCATCATAAATCACCTAATAAATATAGTTAAATATGAAATTAAAGAATAATATGATAAAGAAAAAGTTAGCCGTTAGTTGTATTTCTATATAACTTTCACTACTTTTGTAAAAGGAGGAATATTATGACGCTAAAAGAAATCAGTAAAGACATCTACGACGTAGATACTTGGTTGGATGAGGGTCTTGGCAAAGAAGGAACTCCCGAACGTGAAAAGAACCGGGAGAAAGCATGGGAAGAATATAATGCCCAAATCCTATTAGATGCTCGTAAAAACGCAAGATTAACGCAAGCGGAGCTTGCTAGACGAATAGGAGCTGATAAGGGATATATATCCCGTGTAGAAAGAGGGCTTACAGTTCCCACCGTTTCTACCTTGTACCGCATCGCAGCAGCTATGGGACTGACCGTAGAGTTACGCCCAATATAAAATGAGCCGGAATTCAGTACTCCGGCTCATTCTTTAGTTTAATCATACATTATACGTACGTTTCCAACAGTTTCACATTACCTCCTACGGGAGTAATAGTGACATCCTGCGTCGTAGCAGGTAGCAAGATCGATTCTCCCGCATTGACTGTCAGTTCATTGCCTTCATTATCTTTCATCACGCATGATCCCTCCATACAGATAAAGATCACGAATGAGTCGAGTTCCGAATAATCGCAACTGATTTCTTCAGTCATGTCATACAACGAAGTAGTGAAGTAAGGACAAGCCACCAATTCCACCGGCTCATCCTTCAAAGGTTCGTACTTCGTGCGATAATCATCCAATACCTCATAATTGATGGCTTCACGGGCTAAATCAGTGTGAAGCTCACGGGTTTTACCATTCGCATCTTTACGGTTGAAGTCGTAGATACGATAAGTGATGTCGGAAGTCTGCTGAATCTCGGCGATGAATGAACCTGCCCCGATACTGTGCACACGTCCGGCAGGAAGAAAGAACACATCACCCGGATGAATCTCGTATTCCTGCAATACGTCAGTGATCGTATTGTTCAACACACGTTCTTTATATTCTTTCGGAGTAATCTGTTCGGAAAATCCCGAACACAACTTTGCTCCTTTGTCGGCATCTACCACATACCACATTTCTGTCTTACCCATTGAATTATGGCGTTTCTTCGCCAGTTCGTCTGTCGGGTGTACCTGAATGGACAAATCCTGTTTAGCGTCGATAAACTTGATGAGCAACGGAAATTTGTTTCCGAAACGAGCATAGTTCGCTTCTCCCACCAATTCCTCGCGATACCTTCTTACCATATCAGCCAAGGTTAAACCTTTGTCCGGGCCATTCGCCACAACGGACTCATTGTCTTCAACGCCGGAAATCTCCCAGCTTTCTCCTACTCCCTTCAAGTCAGCGTTCAGATGCTTGAACGGAATAATTTTGTCGCCCCCCCAAAGTGTCTGCTTCAGAATGGGTTCGAATTTTAATGGATACATTTTTGTTTTTCTTGTTATAAACTTAGATTAAATTCGCTCGGATTGTTTCAATCCGGGAACAAACATACGAAAAATAGTTCAAATTTTAGACTATATTTAATAGGAATATTTGTGAGTAAGAAAGAATTTCCTTTTATTTGCAGGAAATTTTAATAATACCAGACATGAATAACACATTCCCAACAGAAGGGAATCTATCAGGGCTCAGCCGGAAAGATTTCCAAAAGGAGATAAACAATAAAGAAACTGATTTATTTATCCTCAAAAACAAGAAGGGAATGGAAGTAGCTGTAACAAATTACGGATGCGCCATTCTTTCTATTATGGTACCGGATAAAAACGGTAAGTATGCCAATGTGATTCTCGGACACGACAGTATCGACCATGTAATCAACAGTCCCGAACCTTTCCTGAGTACGACTATCGGACGTTACGGCAACCGCATTGCCAAAGGAAAATTCACCTTGTTCGGCGAAGAACATGAACTCACCATCAACAACGGACCGAACTCCCTGCATGGAGGACCTACCGGTTTCCACGCCCGCGTATGGGACGCTGTTCAGATTGATGAAGGCACAGTGCAATTCAATTATGTTTCCGCCGACGGCGAAGAGGGGTTCCCCGGTAATCTGGAAGTAGAAATGACTTACCGCCTGGATGACGAGGTGAATGCTCTGAATATTGAATATCGCGCTACAACGGACAAAGCTACAGTAGTCAATCTGACCAATCACGGTTTCTTCAATCTTGCCGGCATAGCCGCTCCCACTCCTACTGTCAACGACCATATCGTTACTATCAACGCTGATTTCTATACACCTATTGACGAAGTTTCCATCCCTACCGGAGAAATAGCCAAAGTAGAAGGTACACCGATGGATTTCCGTACTCCGCACACCGTAGGCGAACGTATCGATGATAAGTTCCAGCAATTGGTATTCGGCGCAGGATATGACCATTGCTACGTATTGAACAAGACAGAGAGCGGTTCGCTTGAGTTGGCCGCGACCTGCAAGGATCCGAAAAGCGGACGTCTCATGGAAGTATATACAACGGAAGCCGGTGTACAGCTTTATACCGGAAACTGGCTCAACGGATTCGAAGGTGCACACGGTGCTACCTTCCCTGCAAGAAGCGCTATCTGCTTTGAAGCTCAATGTTTCCCGGATACTCCGAACAAGCCTCATTTTCCATCGGCTACCTTGCTACCGGGCGATGAGTACCAACAAATTACTATTTACAAATTTTCCGTAGAAGAATAATAATTAAAAAATAACTAACCTAATTTATAAACTAACATTTTTTTTGAACCATGACACAAGAAAAAAAGAACGGTAAAATCATTGCAATCATTACGATGATTTTCCTTTTCGGTATGATTTCATTTGTTACTAACCTCGCTGCCCCTATGGGTATCGTGCTAAAAAACCAGTTCGACGTATCAAACGCATTAGGTATGCTGGGAAACTTCGGAAACTTCATTGCTTATGCAGTAATGGGTATTCCAAGCGGTATACTGCTGCAACGTGTGGGATATAAGAAAACAGCACTTATCGCAGTGGCTATCGGTTTCATAGGCGTAGGTATTCAATTCTTATCCGGTCATTCAAGCCCGGAAATGGCTTTTGCCGTTTATCTGATCGGCGCATTCGTTGCAGGTTTCTCCATGTGTCTGCTTAACACGGTCGTAAACCCGATGTTGAACAAACTTGGAGGTGAAGGCAACAAAGGAAATCAGCTTATTCAGGTCGGTGGATCTTTCAACTCTGTAATGGCTACCATTACTCCGATGTTTGTAGGTATCCTTATCGCCGGTTCTATCGAAAAAGCGACTATCTCTCAGATATTCCCTGTGATGTATACCGCAATGGCTGTATTTGCGTTTGCATTCTTTGTTCTTCTGTTCGTACATATACCGGAACCCAATGCCGCTACTTCAACAGAACCTATTGGAAAATTGATGAAAGGCGCTTTGAAATTCCGCCATTTCATCTTAGGAGCTATTGCAATCTTTGTATATGTAGGTATTGAAGTGGGTGTGCCGGGTACTTTGAATTTGTTCTTGACAGATTCTGTAGAAAAAGGTGGAGCAGGTATAGCGTCTACAATCTCAGGATTCGTAGTAGGAACTTATTGGTTCTTAATGTTGGTCGGACGTCTGGCCGGTGCTTCACTAGGTGCCAAAGTCTCCAGTAAAGCTATGCTTACATTTACTTCCGGCTTAGGCTTGATCTTGGTAATCCTTGCTATCTTCTCATCTACTGAGACATTAGTGAATCTTCCTGTACTTCAACAAAGCGAAACGGGTGGTTTGTCTTTCGGATTTGCCGAAGTGCCTATTAACGCCATGTATCTAGTTTTAGTCGGACTGTGTACTTCCATTATGTGGGGTGGTATCTTTAACCTTGCAGTAGAAGGACTGGGCAAATATCTTGCTGCAGCTTCCGGCTTATTCATGGTATTGGTTTGCGGTGGCGGTATCCTTCCTGTCATTCAGGGTATAGTAGCCGATATCGCAGGTTTCATGCCTAGCTACTGGGTTATTATCGCTGCTCTTGCTTATCTGCTGTTCTACGGTCTGGTAGGTTGCAAGAATGTAAACAAAGATATTCCTGTGGAATAATAATATACTAATTTATTCATCTTTAAAATATCAATATCATGGATACAGAATATGTAAGAAGTCGCTTTATCAAACACTTTGACGGAACTACAGGTTTTTTATATGCTTCTCCGGGCCGTATCAACCTGATCGGTGAGCATACCGACTACAATGGCGGATTCGTTTTTCCGGGTGCGGTAGACAAAGGTATGATTGCAGAAATCAAACCGAACGGTACTGACAAAGTAAGAGCGTACTCTATCGACTTGAAAGATTATGTAGAATTCGGCTTGCACGAGGAAGATGCTCCTCGTGCAAGTTGGGCAAGATATATTTTCGGTGTTTGCCGTGAAATGATCAAACGTGGCGTTGACGTGAAAGGATTCAATACGGCTTTCGCAGGTGATGTGCCTCTGGGTGCAGGTATGTCTTCTTCTGCCGCTTTGGAAAGTACATACGCTTTCGCATTGAACGAATTGTTCGGTGACAACAAGATAGATAAATTTGAATTGGCTAAGGTAGGTCAGGCTACAGAGCATAATTATTGTGGTGTGAACTGCGGTATCATGGACCAATTCGCTTCCGTATTCGGTAAAGCCGGCAGCTTGATCCGTCTGGATTGCCGTTCATTGGAATATCAGTATTTCCCGTTCCATCCGGAAGGTTACCGTCTGGTGTTGATGGATTCAGTTGTCAAGCACGAATTGGCTTCTTCCGCTTACAACAAGCGCCGTCAAAGTTGTGAAGCTGCCGTTGCCGCTATCCAGAAGAAACATCCGCACGTAGAATTCCTGCGTGACTGTACGATGGAGATGTTGGAAGAGGCTAAAGCTGAAATCAGTGCCGAAGACTATATGCGTGCAGAATACGTAATCGAGGAAATCCAACGTGTATTGGACGTTTGCGATGCTTTGGAAAAAGATGATTACGAAACTGTAGGTAAGAAGATGTACGAAACTCATCACGGCATGAGCAAGCTGTACGAAGTAAGCTGCGAAGAACTCGACTTCCTGAACGACTGCGCTAAAGAATATGGCGTAACCGGTTCACGCGTTATGGGTGGCGGTTTCGGTGGTTGTACAATCAACCTTGTCAAGAACGAATTGTATGACAACTTCGTTGAAAAGACCAAAGCTGCGTTCAAAGCTAAATTCGGCAGAAGCCCGAAAGTGTATGATGTAGTAATCGGTGACGGTTCTCGCAGATTGGAATAAAAGACCATCCGGTTGTATCAGATAATTAAGTAGGGCGGCTTTCCGTAATGGAGAGTCGCCCTTTTATATACCAAAATCATTTATGACTGCCACATCATTCCAAAAACGAGAAAATTTCTCATTTTTGGAAGAATATATAAAACTATTCGTATCTTTGCCATGTTCTATAGAATAGATAATTTAATATAAAGCAATATGATAATCAATTTTACAGTAGGTAACTATCGTTCGTTCAGAGACAAAAAAGTTTTGAGCATGGAAGCTACCGCTATTAAAGAATTGAATGAATCGATTATAGAAAGAGACGGTTATAAATTGCTTCCATCAGCCGTTATTTATGGAGCCAACTCCAGTGGAAAAAGTAATTTATTGAAAGCGATTGGAAAATTCAGAGAAATCATCAGTACATCTTCCAAGTTGAACTCTACTGATAAATTAAATATCACCCCCTTTCTATTAAATCCACATACTGTGCAGGAACCTTCATATTTTGAAATTGAACTGCTTATAAACAAACAAATATACACGTATGGTTTCACCGCAGATAACCAAAAAGTATATGAAGAATGGTTATATGTAAAGAAAGGGAAAAACAAAAAAGAAATATGCCTATTCGGCCGGATAGAAGAAGGAATAGGAATAGAAGATGAATACAGTGAAGGAGTAGGACTGGAAGAAAAGGTGCGTGATAACGGGTTGTTTTTATCAACTGTCGATTCATTCAACGGTGAAATAGCCGGTAACATTATTTCCGCAATCAATAGTATTGCAATAATATCAGGCATTAATCATGAGTCTTTGTCTACCTTTACAAATAAATTATGTACCCAAGCAACATTTAGTCTCGAATTTCAACAAAAAGTACAAGGTTTTCTAAATTCAATGAATGTAGGATTTACCAAGTTTGAAATTCCTAAAGATGAGAAACTAGCTGAGGAGATCAAAGCATACACGATACATCATTTATACAATGATGAAGGAGAAATTATCGGAGAAACCCGTTTTTCGATGAAAGAACATGAGTCATCAGGAACTAATAAATTATTTGACTTAGCGGCTTTAGTTATCGGTCAATTGGATTTTGGTTATCCGTTAATTGTGGATGAACTTGATTCCAAGCTTCATCCGTTGCTAACCCAACATATAATTAAACTTTTCAATAACCCGAAGACGAATCCTAAGGGAGCTCAACTGATTTTTGCGACTCACGACACTAATTTATTGAATGTAAAAACATTCCGTAGAGATCAGATTTGGTTTACTGAAAAAGATCATTCAGAAGCTACCGATCTCTATTCATTAGCAGAATTCAGAGAGCCGGAAGGAAATAAAATAAGGAAAGACCGGAGCTTTGAAAAAGATTATATTAACGGACGTTACGGAGCAATCCCCTATATTAAAGATTGACATACTATGAGTAAATTACTGCCGAAACATCGGTTTGAGGAAATTAAAAAAGCACAGAGACAGGCGAAGTTAGATAAAAGAAGAAAAATAGCAGTACGTAATGTATCTGTCAGTTTCCTGATCGTATGCGAAGGTGAAAGAACCGAGCCGAACTATTTCAAGGCCTTGATAAAAGACCGTTATTCAGATATTCGTGAAGTAACAATCGAAGGAAAGGGACAGGGAACAGTTAGTCTGATCAAAGAGACTATGGCTATCCGCAACAAATCAAATAAAGAGTTTGACCGAGTATGGGCTGTTTTTGACAAAGATGATTTCAACGATTTCAATGATGCAATAAGACTTGCACACAAAAATCATATTCTTTGTGCATGGTCTAATGAATCTTTCGAACTATGGTATTATCTACACTTTCAATATTTGGATACCGGCATATCTCGGGCTCAATATATTGAAAAAATAGAAAGAGAAGTCCAAAATAAGACGAATGACACAAGTTATCGATATAAAAAGAAATCCCCAGAAACATTTGACATATTGCAGCGTATAGGCAACGAATCATTAGCTATAAAATATGCCCAACGTCTAAGAGAATCCTTTTCCGGAACAGACTATGCATCGCATAAGCCTTGCACTACAGTATATGAATTGGTAGAAGAATTAACACATCCCGAGAAATTGTTATAAAACACCCTAACTTATAACTATATGGCAATAAGTATTATATTCTTTACCGTACCCCTTCCGTTGTCATCTGCATCCTTTTGATTGTACCGTCTTCATTGTAAAACAAGCGGTCGATACAGACAGAACGGCGGAAACTGCCACCGAAAGGATTGATAGCGCCGTTGTGGTAAACCATGTACCAATCTCCTTTGAACTCAATGATAGCCTGGTGGTTGGTATTACAGTTACCGGCAAGTTCATTCAGGAGGCCTTTATATTCCCAAGGTCCGTTGATATTGCGGCTCATCGCATAACACATCTTTTCGGGAAATTCGGAAGCGTATGAGAGGTAATACCAATCCCCGCGCTTATGTATCCAGGGAGCTTCCGTATAACGGGGCAGATCAATAGGCATAATCGGACCGTCAAGCTCGATCATGTTCTTTTTCAGTCGCGCATAATAACACTGCGTATTCCCCCAACATAGATATGCCTGTCCGTCATCATCAATGAAAACAGTAGGATCAATATCATCCCAAGCAATCTTGGTATATTCTGTCGTCATATCATTGGTTATCAAAGCTGAACCGCGAGCATCCTTGAAAGGTCCGACAGGCGAATCCGACACAGCCACACCGATTGACTTTCCGGGAATCGTCTTATGTTCCACCGTCACATACCAGTAAAACTTACCGTCCCGTTCAATGACCTGACTTGCCCATGCTTCCCCTTTTGCCCAACTGAAATCTTTCGCTTTCAAAGGAACGGGATGCTCCGTCCATGTCTTCAAGTCGGGAGAAGAAAAGACACACCACTCATTGATTAAATAATGCTCATTGGGAGGAGGACACTCATCGTGTCCGCCATAAATATACACTTTCCCATCATGTACCATAGCAGCGGGATCACCTACATACTTATATTTTATAATGGGGTTTCCATTCGCAACAAACGTAGTATCATTCTGCGCCGACAGCCCGGTAAAGGCTGCCAGCACAAATGATAAAACAACTAATCTAACCCCAACTAACCTTGCTTTATTAAAACGAATCATGTTATCCTTTATTTCTTCGTAAATTTATAAACTGCGAATGTGTTCGGCTCCAGCTCGGCAGTAAACACGTGGCCCTGAATAGACACGGGCGTTTCCTTCGGAGTGATGGCAAAAGGCTGTTCAAGCGTATTATCCTTGTCCAAATCAAGTGAGCGAAGCTTGATGCAACGGCCGTCAGATAATACGTCTTGTTTCTTCAAGCCTTCAAATTTCAACGAAACCGGTTGAGCCGTATCGGAAGTATTGGCTACTTTTACGATAAGCTCATTTTTATTCTTGTCGTACACCGCACTGGCGAAAAGCCCGTTCTGTCCTTCAGCTCCCGTCACATTTTTCTTGTTCATGGTAAGCGGAAGAACATTGGTCCCCTTATTATGGGCAAACAACTGTTGCACATAGTAGCTTACAGTGCGTACGGAATTCAGATTGTCGAACCAGATCATGTCCGGACGCCATTGCCATCCCTCCACATGAGCGAAAAGCGGAGCGTATGTAGCCATGTGGACAATATCGGCATTACGTTCCAAACCGGTCATAAAGGCAGCCTCAAGCAAGGCAGCGTGGAAATGATTCCATTTCTTACCTTTACCGTGACAAGCATATTCGCCGGCAAAGACTTTCGGACCTTTGCGGTCATAATTATCATAACGCGCACCTTGAGCCAAGAACCAGCTTTCAGGACGATAGAAATGCTCGTCTACCAAATCAGCTTTCAAGCGTTTCATTTCAGGCCACAGATAATCAAATTCTTTTCCTTCTGAATTAGGGCCGGAACTACCTACAATCTTCATATCCGGATAAGCCTTACGAATAGCCTTTATGAACGGTTCAAGACGTTCCGGATATTCTTTTCCCCATTGCTCGTTACCGATACCGATAAATTTCAGGTTGAAGGGAGCAGGATGTCCCATATCGGCACGCACCTTTCCCCATGTAGAGTTCACATCACCATTGGCGAACTCAATCAGATCGAGTGCATCCTGAATATAACCGTCCAGATCGCAAACGGCAACGTGCGCTTTCGGATCATTATTCTGGTATTGACAGGAAAGACCGCAATTCAAGATAGGAAGCGGTTCGGCACCCATTTCTTCCGATAACAGGAAGTATTCATAGAATCCCAATCCGTAACTCTGATAATAATCCGGATAGAAACGATGGGTAAAAGTGTACTGCCAACGGTTCTCGTTCAAAGGCCGGTTTTCTACCGGACCCACCGATTTCTTCCAGTCATAACGGGTATTCAAGTCAGTACCTTCCACAATGCAACCACCGGGAAAACGGAAGACTCCCGGATGGATATCTGCCAAAGCCTGTGCCAAGTCCTTGCGAAGTCCGTTTTCATGTCCTTTCCACGTATCGACCGGGAAGAGAGAGATATGCTCCAGGTCCACTGTTCCTTTGGAAGTAAGGAAAATACGAAGTGTTGATTTCGGCTGGGTCATACCCGGCTTCAAGATCAGCTGGTACTTCTTCCATTCTTTCGAATCGACTGTCAAGTCAGCGGTGGCAAACGCCTGATGTTCACCCATAGACTTGGTATCCACCAATTCAATCCGCAATGTTTCTTTTCCGTTCCCCTGCGGCAGACGTGCCCAAACAGAGAAACGATACTCCTCCCCTTTTCGGACACCGATACCGAAGAAGCCTTCGTTATCCAGTCCGGTATGTTTATGGGCATGTCCCGGATTGGAAAGACGCACATAATGCGGATTCCGTTCAAAAGGACCGTCGTCCATCAAAGTTACTTTACCGTAAGTTTTCCATCCCATCAGGTTCTGCGGAAACTCAAACGAACGGTTCTTCACCAGTTCGGCGTACAAGCCACCGTCGGCCGCATAGTTGATGTCCTCAAAAAAGAGTCCGTACATGGTAGGCTGGATTTCCGCTCCCAGTTTCTTTGTCTGTATCACCATTTCATTGGTTTGCGCATGAAGTGTCATTCCGGCAGATAAGGCCACTACAGCCAATAAATTTGTGTATCTTCTCATGGTTTTCAATAAAAAATTATATAGTTATTCTATTCTTTTTCCCCAGACAGAACGTCCCCGACTATCGAGTCCGGTAAAGAGAATGGTTTCCGTCTCATTCTCCCAGTCGTGTCCTGCAAAGATAATCAGATTCTCTATCTTCTCCGTACCTAAATCAAGCATTAACAGATGGTTTTCGGTCAAAAAAGACCACTTCCCGCTTGCAAGGACAAACTTTCCCTCCACATCAACCATTTCACCGTTGCAAGTACCGTCTTTCAATAAATGGAAACGGGAAGAAAGATTCCACTCCTCTTCTTTCAGTTCGCCTTCTCCCCATAGAATCTGTCCGGCTTCCAACTGACGCTCATACCTCGGTTCCTGTACCCGTATGATCTCCCACTCCCCTGCCAGATCGGCTTCGGTGAAGCGACGTGACGGTGTACCTGCATACCTTTCGGGAGAAACAACCGGCCAACCTTCCGGAGTAAAGAACAACTGGCGTAAATGCAGCACCATCAACTGATTCTGCGGAGAAAGGCGTCCCTGATGTGCCAGATAGTAATTTCCTTCCCCATCGGAGAAGACTCCGCAATGAGCCGTTCCCGCCCATCCGGGATGATTCTCAAAACGATAAGGTGCTGTCAGTATCGGGAAATTGTTGGTCGTATCCTTCACTGCTTTACCAGAATAATCGGTAAAAGGACCTTCGGCAGCCTCCGAACGACTGACACGCAAATTGTATGTCGTCATCAAAGGGTCGTATGAAGTGAACAGATAATACTGCTTCAAACCGGGATGATAGATAATCTCCGGCGCTTCCAGATTATCTTTCCGATAATGGGCGCGGCGGGCTGTCAAATGCCCTAAGTCACCTTCGTTTACAGTCAATCCGGTTTCGGAATTCAGTTCGACACAATAGAGCCCTCCAAAAAAGGAACCGTAGTGCATCCACCATTTGCCGGTGGCATCGTCAACAATCACACTCGGATCAATAGCATTCATGGCAGTGGAATCATCTGTTCTGACAACACATCCGACCTGTGTCCAAGGACCTTCGGGCGAAGCGGATTCAGCCAGGCCAATATAGGATGTTTTACGTCCGAATGCAGACACACAGTAATACAGACGGTATTTGTCTTTATAAGGGATAATATAAGGTGCCCATATATTAGTGGCCCCCTGTCCGCCTGCATGAGTTTGTACCCATTCAACCGCTTCTCCGGGTATCTCAGGGAAAGCCCACCCTAGAAATTCCCAATGTACCAGATCTTTGGAACGACGCATCTGGATGTATCCCAAAGGTACTCCCTTTTCTTGAGCTTCGCGACGGTTCTCACCGAAAATAGCGTCTGTAGAATACATATAGTAATAATCGCCCAGCTTACGGCAGGACGGATCGTGCACATTGTATGTTCCCCATTGGCGGTAGTCTTCCATCTTAGCTACGGATAAATAGTTATCATCCCAAGGATTCGCAGAAGGGGCCGGTTTAAATACAGCAGTGGTACAGCTTGCGAACAGGCTGCCTGCTAATAAAAAAACGGGCAAAAACAAGTTTTTCATAACATCAGTGTATTTGTTCATCAATCATGGTACAAAAATACGCCCCGTTACACTAATCACAGGTGGACATACGAACACGATTGGTGGACAATACTGCAATCTGCTGAAAAGAAGCCCCCTTCTGTTTTCTCGATTTGAGATTATCTTTTAACTTTGCTCCTATTAATACGTACTTATATGAAAAAACACCTATTCATATTGTTTTTTATCTATCCTGTTCTCTGGATAACAGGTCAAAACCGGACACAAGCACAGGAACGTTTTGCCGACCGATACAATATCACTTATATCACCATGAACGAAGGATTGCCTCATAACTTTGTCGACGATGTGTATAAGGACAGTCGTGGTTTTCTCTGGATATCCACTGCCGGAGGAGGGCTCTCACGTTTCGACGGTTATGAGTTCGTCCATTACAACGCGAGCACTTCCCATTGTAAACTGAAGAGTAACTTCATCCGCAAAGTGTGTGAAGACGCATTCCAACGCCTTTGGATTATCTCCGAAGGAGGTACGGATATCATTGACTTGTCTACGCTAAAGCCTGTCATTCCCCGCAATCCTCAGGGGATACTTTTTAAGATTCTGAAATCACCGGCCACCCATGTCATCACAGACAGTCAAGGATGTATCTGGCTGCATTGCGCCAACGAGCTGCACCGCATCGAGTTCAACGAAAAAGGAGAAGTGAAAACGATTTCCACACTTAGCCCCGTCGTTCCGAATGGACCCGACATTGCTTTGCAGGATATTGATGAAGACGGAAATATATGGATGGGAGTCAATGGGAAAATACACAAGATATCCTTGAACCAACAAGGAGAACTGACAATGGGCGCTATCGCCGAATGTCTTACTTTTGAAGCGGGAACGTATATTTCCGATTTCCTCATGAAGGAAAACGAGGTATGGATTTCCACCGATCGGGGATTGTTCCGTTATAACAAAAACGGAAATGTAGTGAAACAGTATCAACACGATTCAACCAATCCCTATTCCCTTTCCCAGAATTATCTGACGGATCTGGCCATCACTAACGACAAGCAACTGCTGGTGGCAACCCTTCGTGGAATCAACATTTACAATCCGATAACGGATGACTTCGAACGTATCGCCTATGATCTTCCGGGAAATGATTCCAATTCGCTAAACAGTAATTTTATCAATTGCATACTGGCGGAGGAAGACCATATATGGTTCGGCACGGAAACCGGAGGAATCAACCTATTGAATCCCCGACGGTTGTCCATACGCAGCTATCGGCATGATAAAGAGAGCTTGTCAAGTCTCTCTTGCAATCCGGTAAATGCCGTTTATGAGGACAAGTATGGTACTTTATGGGTAGGAACTGTGGAAGGTGGACTGAACAGGAAGGAACCGGGCAGCGAACGTTTCACTCACTATACACGTGAACGCGGGGGATTAAGCCACAACTCCGTCAGTGCATTGACAGCCGACCGGAACAACCGTCTCTGGGTTGGAACCTGGGGAGGTGGCATCAATTGGCTTGACCTGAAAACACCACAATCTGTACAGAAGGTGATTTCCTCACAGACCAGCAACGGGTTTCCTGTCGACTTTATTGGCGCACTAGCCTACGATTCGATTAATAACGGAGTATGGATAGGCGCCAACCAAGGTCTTTATTTTTATGACATAGCGAAGGAAGAACTTGTTTCTCCTCTAGCCGGGCAGGCTGCCGCAAATGTACACGGCTGCATCGGTTCCATCATCGACAGAGATGGCAAGTTGTGGATAGGCTGTCTGGAAGGAGTTTATATTGTCGACCTTCAATCCCAGTCGGCAGAAGGAGAATTCCAATACAGACATTTGAATTATAAGTTGGACGATCCGGACTCCCGTCTGATAGAGAAAATCACTTGTTTTTATGAAGCAAAGGACGGCACTCTGTGGCTGGGAAGTAACGGGTTCGGCATTTATAAACGGATCATCGACCCAAAAGGGAAAGAAAAATTCGTCTCCTATAATACGACACACGGACTGCCCAATAACAGTGTGCGGGGAATATTGGAAGACAATAACGGAAATATATGGATAGGAACCAACTATGGTTTATCCTGCTATCATCCGGTAGAAAACCGTTTTATCAATTACACGAAATATGACGGTTTGATCGACACCCAGTTTTATTGGAATGCTTCCTGCCGTTCATCACACGACTTGCTATATTTCGGCAGTGTAGGCGGGTTGGTTGCCATTGAGAACAATCGTCCATCCATGCCCGTAACTCCCGTCAAAGTACGCTTTACCCGTCTGAGAATAGGTAATGAGGAGATACTGCCCGGAAATGAATATTTACCGCAGGACATTGCTACTACTACGGAGTTAAAGCTACATGAGAAAGAAAAATCCTTTTCTCTGGAGTTCTCCGCACTTAACTTTGAATCGGGCAATGCGGCGGTTTACAGTTACCGGCTGGTGGGATTCGACGATAAATGGGTACAGGTGCCCGGCAACCGACGCTTCGCCAGCTACACCAATCTGCCTCCGGGAAAGTATACGTTGCAGGTAAAGTACACACCCGACGGAGAAAGTGAGGGAGCGAACATCACGGAGCTGAAAATAACAATTGTTCCTTACTTCTATAAGAGTGGCTGGTTTATCCTGTCAGTCATCGTCCTTATCGTCATAGGAACATGGCAATTCTATCAATGGAGAATCCGTACATTGAAACGTCAGAAAGAGTATCTGCATCGCACTGTGGAAGAACGTACCCACGAGTTGGAACAACAAAAGCAGCTTCTGGAAAATCAGACGGAAGAACTTTCACGGCAGAACCGGATGCTGACACAGCAGAATGAGAAAATCACCAGGCAGAAAGCGCAGCTTGTCCGTATGTCGCGCAAGGTGCAGGAACTGACACTGGATAAGATTTCTTTCTTTACCAATATCACTCATGAGTTCCGTACTCCGATCACATTGATTATCGGACCGATCGAGCGTGCATTGAAGTTGAGTTATAATCCGCAAGTAATCGAGCAGTTGAATTTTGTGGAACGCAACTCCAAATATTTATTATCCCTGGTCAATCAGCTTATGGACTTTCGGAAAGTGGAATCCGGAAAACTGGAGATTGTAAAGACACGGGGAAATTTCCTTAAATTCATAGATTCACTGGTCACTCCTTTCGAGGTATTCGCAGGAGAACGGAATATAGTGTTGAGACGTTACTACCGAATGGAAACGCCGGAGATTCTGTATGACGAAGAGGCGATGCACAAAGTGATAACGAACCTGTTGAGCAATGCCATCAAGTTTACACCGAACGGAGGAACGGTATCACTTTATATCTCTGCGCTCACTGCGGCAGACGGACAGAAGAAAATATATATCTGCGTAAAGGATACGGGGGCAGGTATACCGGAGGAGGATCTTAACCGAATTTTCAATCGATTCTACCAATCACAGAACCAAGTAAAATATCCGGTATACGGTCAGGCAGGTACAGGTATCGGACTTTATCTCTGCAAACGGATCGTACAGATGCACGGCGGAGAGATAAAGGCTCTCAATAACCGTCATGCCGGTTGTTCGTTCCGCATTCTTCTCCCCTTGCAGCAGGAAAGCGAGCCGGATGGCAAGACAATCATTATCGATCATAACGATGCGGAAACGGTTCCTGTGCAATCTTCCGACACTCCCAAAGAGAAAGAAGCTCTGACGATTCTGATTGTGGAGGATAATCCGGATATGAGGGGCTATATACGTTCCATCCTCCGCGAACAATATCATGTACTGGAAGCTGCGAACGGAGAAGAGGCTTTGCATATTCTCAGCAGCAATCCGGTAGATTTCATTATCAGTGATCTGATGATGCCTGTCATGGACGGTATCGAGCTTTCGCGACGGGTAAAGGAGACATTTGCCATTTCGCATATACCTTTCCTCATGCTGACGGCCAAGACTTCACAGGAGGCAAGACTGGAAAGTTATCGTATGGGTGTGGACGAGTATCTGCTGAAACCTTTTGACGAAACGTTGTTGCTTACACGCATTCAGAACATTCTGGAAAACCGGAAACGGTATCAGCGTAAGTTTACGCTGGATATGGATGTGGATGTACTGAATATGGAAGAGGAGTCCGGCGATAAGAAATTCCTGAACCAGGTTATGGAGGTTATCAAAGAGAACTATAAAAACTCATATTTTGAGGTCAGCGATTTCTGCGAAGCGGTAGGCGTAAGCAAAAGTCTGATGAATAAAAAGTTGCAGAGCCTCATCGGCCAGTCTGCCGGACAGTTCATACGGAATTATCGTCTGAACATAGCAAGGGAGCTGATTCTGAAAAACAGAGAAACCAAGAATATGAATATTGCGGAAGTTGCCTACGAGGTAGGATTCAATGATCCGAAGTACTTCACACGGTGCTTCACGAAACAGTTCAATGTGACGCCGAGCGGGTTGATGAATCATGAAGAATAAAAAAATAAGATGAAAGTGTGCCAAAATGCGGATTAACGCAAATTATTATTCATTATGACACACCTTCATTCTATTTTCTCCAATCTTACTTTCTGAGCTTACTTAAGCCTCTTCATCCAGTTTGTTTTCCAATTGCCGCTTGAATCTTTGTAATAACCGGCACCTACAACAGTCGCTATACGGGGAGTTGCTTCCCAATCGACTTCACGCTGCAAATAAATCCGAATATTACCATCATTCAATGACAATACCTGTTGTGATGCATCATACGTCCATGACATATTTTTCCAAAAACCTGTACTTGTGGTCAATTTATGATTCGCACCTAACGTTAAAGTCAGAGAAGTGAATTGCTGACCGTTATGATTTCCATCCAACTGCATAAATTCCCAATCACCGATCAATTCTTCTTCTGATATCGTTAAGTCTTGAGGAACATTTCCATAACGTTCCGGCATGACGACAGGCCAATCATTCATCGCATCATTTTTCTCTCCCATTGTCCAACGGATACTGCGAACGTGTCCCATCATCACAGCGTTGGAAGAATTTATACCGGGAATGTCTTTGGGCAAACGTCCTTGAGAAGAATAAAACCAATTATCCTGTCCATCATCAAAAATAGCGCAGTGAGAAATACCTACCCAACCATAGCTATTATCAAATTTGTATGGATGGGTCACTACCGGATAAGCCTCCTTACCATTTGTCACTTCTGTCCCCGTGATATCCTTATAAGGACCATCAGGATTCTTGGAACGGACAACGCGCGTATTATATTCCACATCCAAAGCACCATAAGCCAAAAACAGATAGTAATAGTCCCCTCTCTTGACAATCTCCGGTCCTTCAGAACCCTGCCAACGGTTGTTCGGCGCTCTCGAAGCTATGCGCTTGCCATAGTTGTTTACCGTATATTGTCCGGACAACGCCCAAGGTGCAGGGGGATTCGCTCCTTCCAAAGCATCTACCTTGCCTGTTTCCGGGTTTACCTTTACTGCTGCGATACCGCTATGCCATGAACCGTAAATCAGCCAATGGGTTCCGGCTGTATCAACAATGTAAGTGGGGTCGATAGCATTAAAATAAAAATAAGCATTCTGATAGTCGCCATTATTGCCCCAATAATCATCCATCGCCTTATCTGAGGAGGAGCAAACCACCATTCCCTTATCTTCCCATACATTAGAAGCCGGATCACGAGTTTCCATCAGCCCGATAAAAGCACGTTCGCCCCATGAACCATCTTTGTTAGCTTCTACGCTAGGACGACCGTTGGCTATAAAATTATCTATCACAATACTGTAATACATCCGGTAAACTCCATTTCCCATATTTCTGACCACAGGCGCCCAGAAACCATACTGCGGTTGCGTGACAGGATCAAGCCCCATCTGCTCCCGATAGGCATTCAGCTTCTCCAAAACCCAAGAAGGAGCGGCATTCATTGTAGCGCCCATATATTCCCAATTGACAAGGTCTTTAGAACGGCGGGCATGGAAGTGACCGTGAGCAGCGTGTGCATTTCCGTAAGAAGCGTCAGTCTGATACATATAATAATATCCGTCACCGGCTTTCATAACCGTAGGGTCATGAACATTTGCCAGATTCCAACGGGAACGTTGTGTCCAAGATGAAATATTCGTATAGTCGTCATCATAATCGGGAGCAACGTAATCCGCCAGCTTATCCGCAGCAGTAGAACCTTGTGTCGTAAAAGAAGCCTCTTCCGAATAAACAGGTTCCCCACTATATGCCGTAGCAAACGCACGTACATAATAAGTAGTTTGTTCTTCCAGCCCTGTCAGTTCGGATTCTAATGCAGTGCTCTCCCCTTGCACTTCCAACAAGTTATCCCGGAGGTCGGGAGTAGGAACCGTACTATAACAGAACCCTTTCTTCAGAATGGAAGTAGAAGAACCCTCAATTTCCACTTTCAACTTCGCCGAATAATAGGTGACATCGGGAACCGTAACATTGCCTACGGTAATGCCATCAGTATTGCCTCCCAAGGCTTTATCATCATCGCTGCACGCCCCACATGAGAACATACAAACGAAACTTAAAATATTCAATATATTTTTCATAATGAATTCACATTTTTATTCGTTTTCAATTATTAGATGAGCTTTCTACAGACCATCCCGGATTCTGTCCCAATGCCGGTGCCATCTTCACATCTGCATCGGGTATCGGGAAGTAATAGTTTTTCGGGACATTGAATACACGTGTCTCAATCTGACCGCCATTCTGTGCCGCACGGGCAGGACCATAAGTATATACAGGCTCCGGTAAAGTGCCGCTCACTTCTGCCCCATACAAGTTGAGCAACTGCTCATAGCGGGGTTTATTCAATTCATTTTCGGCAGTCACTCCGTCATAAGCCCTCCAACGACGCAAGTCGAACATACGATGATCTTCAAAACTCAGCTCGATACGACGTTCATTACGGATTCTCTTACGCAATTCCGTTTGGTCGTAACCGTCATAATCGGGCATACCGACACGTTGTCTGATTTCATTTACATATCCTTCCGCCTTAGCCAATTCGTTCATCTCACAATAAGCTTCGGCTGCATTCAGCAGTATTTCCGAATAACGGAAAATAGTCCACGAATGAGGATAATTAATCGGATTCTGGCAAGATATATTATTTACAAACTTTTTGACATAGTATCCGGTACAAGTTCCTCCTAGAGACGCAGCATAATCCGCTCCGCCCACTGTACGTACATCTACCTGCCGACTCTCGTTGTCATTTTCATTTCCCCAAACAGAGCCTTGATGGAATACAATCTGATCCAGACGCGGGTCACGGTTAGCATACGGATTATCTTCATCATATCTGGAACCACCTTCATCGATCCGTTTACCATTTGCCATTTCAAAACAATCTACAAAATTCTGCGTAGGATTGGTACGCCCCGTTCCTGAAAAACTTCCTGTGAACCCAACGGGCAGAAAGACCTGCTCGATACGGTTGGTCCACCAAAGAGATCGGGAAAGAATGATTTCATTATTGTTGACCGGATTGGCTACGGAACCGGCATAATATGCATTATCAGCCGCATCAGAGGCATATAAAGCATAAGGAATGGACTGTTGGGTATTCCTAGTCATAAAATCCACTGCCGCATCGGCAGCTTCTTTCCACCAAGCCGTTTTTCCTTCCGGGTTATTCAGTTTGGAAGCTTTGTACAACAATGCTCTCGATTTCAGCGCATAGGCAGTGGCACCGTTGACACGCCCCCAATTCACCGATTCGTCACTGTAACGGAAGGGGAGTTCATCTTTTACCAGATCACACTGATCCGCCACCCACTGCAACACATCGGCTGCCGGTTTGCGGGGTTGGTTCATCACCCCATAATCGTCTTTATCGAATATTATCGGTTCTCCGTTCTCATCTTCCGCCACTATCAACATATCACCAAACCAGCATACCAAATCGAAATGAAAAATGGCACGAAGCAGAATAGCCTCATTACAGTAGCGGTCGTACAAATGATTGTCGTCACCATCCAAATCACTGTTGCCTACAACCTCAGCTTTCAGATTCTTCAGAAATGTGTTGCACTTACGGATGCCGGCGAAGTTTACGTTCCACTGCCCCAACAATGGATGGTCTTTGGCAGTGTAAGAGTCGGTAGCTATTTTAGTATAATAGTGTAATCCCCAATAGGACGTCGCATTGTCCGTCATACAATCTCTGGACGCATCAAGGAACTGTGCATCCGTGAACGGAGCCAGTCCGTCGGGCAGACTGGCATAAATGTTACTCAGAAACTGACGGCTCAATGTTTCGTTATTAAACACTTTGTCCACAGTCAGGGTAGCGTCATATTCTTTATCGAGGAAGTCACTACAAGCCGTTCCCGAAAGCAACAACATCCCTGTCATGATGTGTGATATATATTTTCTAATTTTCATACGATACACGTTTTAAAATCCAACATTAATACCAAAGGTGAACGATTTAGTCTTCGGATAAGCCCAGATATAGTTGGTAGGGTTCTCCGGATCGAAACCGTCCGGCAGATGACTCCAGCTACACAGATTATAGCCGCTGAAGTAAATACGGCATTTGGTCAGATTCGCCTTTGATATCCACTGTTTTGGCAGAGAATAACCAACCTCAACATTGCGCAAAGACAGAAAATCTCCATTGACTACCCAGATATCCGACTCATTGTACGGATAGTTACGGTCGATGTTGCTGAACGAATTGGACAGACGAGGATATTTTGCATTAATATTTCTCGGATCTGTCGGATCATCGGTATAATATCCCCATGTGAAAGTTACAGCATGAGTAGAAGTTCCTCCCCAGCCAAATCCGTTATCCATATTCTCACGACATCCGATCGTACGGTTCAGATATGCCGTAAAGACAGCGCGCGCATCAAATCCCTTCCATTCGAAACCTACATTCAAAGTCGGAATCAATTCCGGAATCTTAGTATACCCCATCGGCATTTTATCATAAGTATCAATGATGCGGTCACCGTTCACATCCTTGAACACAGCATTACCCAATTTGTACACGCCGGCGGAATGATACGGATACTTCTCGGGATGATCAATGGCATCCTGATGGGAAGTCGGAATCAAACTCGGATCACTTGCCCACTGTTCCCATTGCAACAACTGGCTTTGGTTGATGCGATTTCCGGTTTTCCGTTGATAACCATAATCCACCGCCGTTTCATCCATATCGGTAATCTTATTCGTGTTCCAAGTCAACATACCTTGAATATGGTAAGTTAAATCACCTATCTTATTCGTATGTCCCAAAGTAATCTCCACACCTTTCGTTTCCGCTTTTCCATAGGAATCCTGCGGAACGGCAACACCAAACATACCGGTCGGAGTAGTAGAACGGGTAATGAGAATATTGGAACGCCATTCTTTGAACACATCAATCTGCCCATACAACTTCTTATTCCAAAGATCAAAATCAACCCCGAAGTTTACCATATCAGATATTTCCCATTTGATATTCCTGTTACCTACCAATGATTCATAAACACCTTCATCGTATGCTTGTCCCGTTCCGAAGCTATAGCCACCTCCTTGTGCATAAGCACCTTGATAAGGATAGCGTACGGCAGGCACTCCTCCGTCACTAGTAGTATAGATATTCGACATACCCGCCCGGCCGTAAGAAAGACGGAACTTCAATAACTTCACCGCATCATTCTTGAACCAAGGCTCTTCCGATAGAATCCATCCGGCAGAACCACCCGGAAACAGTCCATAACGGTCGCCCGGAGCAAAATTATCACACCCCATATAGGAGAGATTTCCGGACAAGATGTAACGGTTATCATAAACGTATGTGGCTTGTGCATTATATGACAAATAACGGTTGGAAGAGTACTGACCACGTACCACATTCTGATAAGTACGGATAAACGCTTTAGCATCCAGCCAATGTTTCCGATTGAACACATTCTGATAAGAGAGACCTCCGTTAAGATTTATGTTGTAGTAATAATCACGTGGAGATGTCGTGGGATTAGGTAGAGATACGGATGTACGCATACGTTTGTACGAGTAATCATCTACACTGTTTACTTCATCACGGAAGTTGTAATAGAACCCGTCCACATCGGCACGCTGTACTTGTTGGAACGTCTCGTACGAGTCAAAACTAAAAGTAAGGTTGGCTTTCAGCCCTTCCACCAATGCACCTAAATCACCGTTGGCGGTAATCGTTGTATAAAGGTTACGACGACGGTTTTTCTCAATTCCGCGTCCGGCAATCTGGGCAGCTCCGTTTTTCGCGTCGCTATCTGTCGGGAAAAAGAAACTTCCGTTCGGTGTGTACACCGGATAGATAGGCAGGTTCTCACCGCCTCCCCAAGTAAACAAAGCATACGTATCAATACCCGGCTGACTGATATTATCAATACGGCCACCCAAATCCATGGAAACATTCAGAAACTTAGTCACGTCAATATCGATATTGGAACGCAGATTATAACGATTCAACACGTGCTGTGTGCTATAACCGTCATTATAATTTGTCCATTCGGTATCGTACATGCCTTCCTGACGAAGATAGGAAAAGGATACATAATACCGCGCACGGGCGTTTCCCCCGCTTACTTGCAGGTTGGTTCGATATTGGGGAGCAACATCCCTCAACATTGTATCATACCAGTTAGTATTGAAGTATTTGTACTGCTCCATACCCGTCAGCTTTTCTCCATTGGACACACGACGGTACATCTCGATATCATGTGCAGAGAATTCAGGTGCCAATCCGTCCAGATAGTTAGCCTGATTTTTCGTCATGGCATAATTATAGGAATTCTGACTTTCCGGAAGTCCCGAAAGAGTCTGAAAACCTACCTCCTGGGTAAAATCGATCTTTGTACGTCCGGCTTCCCCACGCTTCGTTGTCACGATGATAGCCCCATTCGCTCCTTTCATGCCGTAAATAGCTGCGGCCGCCGCATCTTTCAATACCGTGATCGACTCAATGGGATAAGCATCCAGAAAAGACAAGTCGCGCTCTACATTATCGACAATGACCAAGGGTTTCTCCGCTATCTGACCGTCATTGGCCAGGTTATTGTTCATAGTACGAAGACCGCGAATATAAAACAATGTTTCACTCCATCCCGGCTCTGAGTTCTTTTCATACGTTTCAACTCCGGTGAGTGTAGAAGTAAACGCATTCTGCAAAACTGTGACCGGATGTTTCTGAAGTTCCTCGCCTGTGACGGTAGAAACAGCTTCGGTCATAAATTTCACCGGTTTGCGGCCAAAAGGCACAGAAGCCGTATGCGCATAAACATCCAGGTCATCTTTCAGCACCATCATAAAGTTACCATCAAAAGCAGCGATGGCAGTAGCTGGCAAATAGCCCACACAAGAGGCATAGATTTCATCAGCCGGAGCGACCTTCTTCAGACTGAAATATCCGTCTTTATCAGTCAGTGCGACACGGCTGCCTTCAAGCACATTGACAACAGCCCCCACAATCGGATTACCTTCCACATCGACTACCCTACCCTTCAATATGGATTCCTGTGCCCAAGCAAAGGCGGACAGAGAGCCTAACAGGGTAATGACCAACATTCTATGCAACCCTGTACGTATCTTTTTATAGTTTACTATTCTATACATATTCGTTATGTCTTTTATTGATTACCAACCCGGATTATTCTCAATGCCTGTTTTCCAGACCTCTGCTTCCGGTATCGGATAGAGATACATCTTTTCTTCAAACACACGGTTACCGACAACCTTACGCGTATATTTCAGTTGACCTCTTTCCTGAGTGACCTCTACACCGTAAATATCGCGCGCCAATGCTTTTTCCGCTACATTCCAACGACGCAAATCCCAAGCACGATGATCCTCAAAAGCCAACTCCACTGTACGTTCCTTCCGGATAAAATGAAGTGCAGCTTCCTGCTCCTTCAAATCAGCACGTTCTGTCAATTTCAGACTTAATCCTACCCGGTCACGCAAAGGCTGGATAGCCTGCAAGGCTTCGGGAACCTTACCTGACTCACACAATGCTTCCGCATAGTTCAACAGAATCTCCGCATACCGGAAGATAATCCAATTTCTATATTCAACACCGGCATGATTGTTCGTCAAGATATTCTCCGGCATATATTTGCGGACATAGTATCCTGTCGGAGTAGCATTCGCATTTCCTGTCGGATTGTCCCGATGACCTTTGATAACATCAATAATGCCACTTCCCCAAGTACAGCCATGATAAAGGATGGACGCATTCAGACGCGGGTCACGGCTGCTACAAGGATTATTGTCATTGTAACGGCTTCCTACAACAATGCCACTAGGTTTTAATGTTGCCTTATCATAAACCGGAGCACCGGTCTCGTCATATTCCGTAAAAGGAGACGAACCATCCAGCATATCGTACATATCAATCAGATTTTGAGACGGGCACAGTCCTCCGTTTCCTCCCTCTCCCACCGGAGTATCATTTGCAATAGCAGCCCAACCGGCAACCGCATCATTTCTCCAGAAGATTATTTCGGGGTTCTTTCCCTGATCCGTCGCAGTAGTCAGGATAGCATTCTGATAATTCAATTTCGGTATATCCGCATCTCCTGTACCACGATACAAAGAGTATTTATTGTCTTTCTGACCATCACTACCGAACTTGTCGATAAAGAGTTTGGCAAGGTCGGCCGCATTTTGCCAAGTTACATCGGTCTGACCGGCAAAACGCTTGCTTGCCATATACAACTCAATACGGCTCGCCAACGCCAATGCGGCAGGTTGAGTGATACGTCCACCTAGATTGGCAAGGTCTTTTCTTACCTCATCCAATGAAAGCAGATCGGGCATACAGCCGCCGGGAGTTCCATTCGTAACTTCCACACCACCAATCAACTCTTTCAATATGAAATCCTGAACAAACTCTTTCACAGTGGGACGCTCCTTATAATCTGTAATCAAATCACCATCGGGATCGAGTACTTCCGTGATAACGGGAATCGCTCCGTATCTCAGGAATAACTCCCAATGGAAATAGGCACGGAAAAAACGGGCTTCCGCTTTATAGACGCGTAAATCTCTCTCATAATTCTCCTGAGTATCATCTGATGACTTAGGAACTTGATCGATGCGTGCCAACAGCATATTGCATTTGCGGATACCCCGATAATAAGTCTCCCACGTATCCGTCAATTCGTTAGAAGCTCCGGAGGTATAGTAATTTCCGATATTGAAGCTGACACGCGTTCCTCCATAAGAATAGCTGGTATGCGCCAAATCGGTAGCCGCATCCATCCACGAACTGTTGATACGACACGCACCGTGACGGAGAAAATTGTATGTATCAAAATGGAACTGCTCGGTATTGGTCCATGAGCTGAACACTTCATCTTCGGACAACTCGTTGCTGGGTTGTTTATCCAAAAATCCGCCGAACATATCCTCGCAGGAAGTCAAAGAAGCTCCCGTTATGGCAGTAGCCAGAAATGTATATAAGATTGTTTTCTTTATTTTCATAAGGCAAGGGAATTAAAATTGAATATTAACGCCGAAATTCACCGTCTTCATAATCGGATAACGGTTAGATCCGTTGCTTTCCGGGTCTGTCAGACCATCAAGATGATCCCAAGTTATCAGATTATTCGCATTTACGAATACCCTACATTCCGACATAAATGCTTTCTTCACCCAGTCCTGCGGCAAAGTATAGCTCAGTTCTATATTCTTCAAACGGAGAAAAGCACCGTTTTTCAGAAAGAAAGAGTTTTGTCTCTGGTTGTGATTGCCGTTCGCATCATAGTGCAGCAACGGATAAGTGGCATTTGTCATATTCCATTCTTCGGACATTGCCGGATTCCAGCGTCCGATGTGATGCTCTTTCACTTTACCGCCACCGACAAAGGCATACATTGCTTCAGCGTCATAGAAACGTGACACATGATCCACTCCCTGAAACATTACACTGAAACCGATACCTTTCCATTGTGCTCCCAATGTCAGCGCATAGGTATTTTCCGGAATATCGCTATAACCGATAAACGTCTCATCACGGTCGTCAATAAAACCGTCGTTATTCATATCACGATATTTCAAGTCACCCACTTTGACTGCCCCATAAGTAGACTGAGGAAAGTCTGGATTGGCAAGATCGGCAGAAGTGACAAATCCGTCACAGATCAGACCGAAGTATTGATTGATGGCATGACCTTCACGTTTACGGTAATCCGTCTTCAACGCCGGTTCGTCCATACCGATAATCTCATTGCGGGCATGTGAGAAAGTGAAACCTACATTATAATAAAAGTCCTTTCCAATGCGATTGTTGTGCTTCAACTCCAACTCGAAACCGGAGTTTTTGGTTTCACCGAGATTCCCGGCAGCCATATTCACGCCTACCCATTGAGGACGCGACTGGTAAGTGGTCAGGATATTCGAACGGCTCTCATAAAAATAGTCGATATTACCGGACAACAGATTATTCCATAAACTGAATTCCAATCCCGCGTTGTACTTCTTGGCACGCTCCCAAGTTACATCATAGTTAGGATACTGGCTCTCGTAAATACCTGTTTCCCAACGGCTGCCACCAAACATATATGCATTTGCCAACTGTGTCCATACAGGCTCGTACAGAAATCGCTGTTGTACGCCATTCACCATGTAGACATCATTTCCCACTTCACCGTAAGAACCGCGAAGTTTAAGGTTATTCAACCATTTAGAAGTTCCTTGCATGAATTTCTCGTTGGAAATACGCCATCCTAAAGAGAAAGAAGGAAAGAAACCGAAACGTTTTCCTTCACGGAAGTTCTCAGAGCCGTTGTATCCGAAGTTTACTTCTGCAAGATAACGGTCATCGTATCCGTAAGTGGCACGTCCCACCAATCCTTGATAACGTTTTGCCAGTTCTGCCTGATAACGATAGTCATTCTGATTGTAAAGAGCCATTGCTGTTACATCGTGTTTGCCGAACTTCCGGGCATAGTTCAACTGTACCTCCATATAGAGTTTATAAGTTGTAGTCTGATCATTTCCGGCATATCCCAATTCCGTATCATCGTTGAATTTCGTATAACCTGCCAACGAATTATAATTGTCCTTATCCGCCAATTCATAAGTAGCGAATGTAGAAGTAAATTTACGGTTATAGTAAGCATCATAGTCAAATGACGCCATTCCTCTGACCTTCAATCCTTGTGTCAGCCAACTCATATCGTAGTCAACGATGAAGTTCGTTTCGTTGATTGTATTTGTGGCACGCGTAAAACCCGCTTCTGCCAAACGACCGACTATATTATTCTGATTTTGTGAATTACCACCATACAATGTCCGGGCATTTTCTCCTTCTCCAATTGCATAAGTAACCGGGAACAACCATCCCGGAGTATGATTCATCTGATAGAAAACTTCACTGTAACTACCATCTATCCGCTCGTCGGAATTCGGTGTACGACGTTCTTCAAAACGTGTTCCGAAATTGACAGACAAAGTCAAGCCGTCCGTTACCAGAAAATCCAGATTTCCACGAAAAGCGTATCTACGATAACTGGAGTTGGAACTGTTTCCATATTCGTCAGTACTGAAGTTCTTAAACAAGCCTTGCTGATTGTAATATTCGGCAGATGCAAAATAACGAATACGCTTCGTTCCTCCTTGGATATTTACATTGTAGCGTTGTGCCGGAGCGGAACTGCGAAGTACTGTATCATACCAGTCCACATTCGGATAAAGCATGGCGTCAAGTCCTGTTAGCTGTCCGTCCCTCGATTTCCGGTACATATTCAGGTCATAAGCCGAATATTGTGAAGCCATTCCATCATTAGCCAGCGCTTCTTCCAAAAGTACAACAGAATCATAAGAATCCAGATAAGTATCTTTGCGCGTAGGGCTCTGAATTTGCCAATTGGCTGTCAGGCTTACTTTAGGCTTTTGCTCCTTACCGCGTTTGGTTGTAATCAGCATAACACCGTTGGCACCACGTACACCATATACAGCGGTAGCAGAAGCGTCTTTCAATACAGAGATAGACTCAATATCATCCGGTGATATCTGAGAGAATGAACGTTCTACGCCATCCACCAGAATCAACGGCTGATTGTCTCCGGCAAATGAAGCCCGACCACGAATATAGATATCTGCATCGTCAGCTCCCGGTGCACCGGAAGTCTGTGAAGTTATCACACCGGAGATCTTACCTGCCAATGCCTGAGAAACATTAGCTGCCGGTGATTTCAACAGTTCCTTTGAAGAGACTTGTGAGATAGCTCCCACCACACTCTCTTTTTTCTGCGCTCCATAACCTACCACGACTACCTCATCCAATACTTCCGTATCTTCTTTCAGTGTAATCGAAATCATCGCCTTTCCTTTTACCGGAATATCCTGAGTCTGATAACCGATATAACTGACGTGTAGAATTGCATCGGGCGATACCTCCAACACAAAATTACCATCAAAATCGGTCACTGTACCATTTGTCGTTCCTTTTTCCAGAACACTGGCACCAATCACCGTCTCCCCCAAGGGATCTTTTACAACACCTTTCACTTGTTTCTTCTGAGCATATGCTCCCAAAGAAAAGGAAATAAGGCAAAAGGTCAATAATAGCCGGAAAACAATGCTCCCGGATATTTTTGAATTTACTTTATTCTTTCTATTCATAGATTAGACTTTTAGTTATTATTGCCTTTGACATAAGAAGCCTCTGTATCAATCTCCAAATAAGCACGTTCAACGCTCAAATACGTTCCTATAATACCGCTGTCCGGGAGGTTTGAAAGTTCACATACATACCAATATTTTGCACCACCGACAGTGGTTACATCCGCTCTCACGGATGCAGTATTCCCTTGACGGTTCATCCTAATCTCGACTGTCGCTCCCTTCATATCTTCCGTAAATGTCCCCCAATTATAGTTACAATCCCGTACAGGGCGATGTTCATCATCATTAATGCCATTCAACCATCCATAATTGTCGGCACGGATTAACGCATATTCTATATATTCACTTTCCCCGGTTACCTTACCATTAGAAACAAGTAACATCCAATTATGCCAATTCAGCTCACCACTTGTATAGTTAGTAAATTTATAATAGAATTCCCCATTACCATCCAATGTCCTTACTTCAGAAACATCTCCTAGAAAAGCAGTCGAACAATCTACTGTTCCTACCGTTTCCAAATCACTAGGTTCAGGAATATCTTCCCCATTTGTAGCTTCCGATGTGATATCAGTCAGATAAGCACTGTCCAATGTCAAGAAAGTACCAATCGTATTCGTTACATCTGTAATTACACCAGTAAGTGTGCCTTTATAATAATAAGAGATTCCACTTTCCGTCGTAATATCAGCATTCAACTTAATATCCTTATTATCACGAGTAATAGTCAGAACAACTTTTGCACCATTCAATACCCAAGTATAATCCGGAAGATTGGTCTCGAAACCAAATGGCTGATCATTTCCACCTACCCATCCAAAATTATCTGCACGAATCACTACATATTCTTTATAATTAGGATCTCCGAAAGCCGTACCATTAGTTATCGCCACTGCCCAATTTTCCCAAACCTTCAAACATCTATTATGATTTGTAAATGTATACTTGAAAGAGGCATTCGTTCCTGTTGCAGAAATCACTGGGGAGAACGCTTGCCACCACCCCGTAGTAAAGTCACTTGCTCCCAACTGTGTGCTCGGTTCTGTGAACGACATGGCAACAGGATTATTTTTCATTACCAGATAAGAATTATCGACTGTCAAGCATGAACTGATTACATCTACATCAGCAGGCAGTGTATACATCCAATAGTAAGAGTATTTTTTATTATCCTTTGTCGTTATGGCAGCATAAAAACTAATCTTGCCTGCACGACGTTTAACAGTCATCTTCACATTCGCTTCATTCATATCTGAGACAAATGTATTCCAATCGTAATTACATGAAGGTGCACAATCCATCTCCAGTAATGTATGCTCAGCATCATACAGTCCATTCAACCATCCCCAGTTATCAGCACGAATAATCGCATGTTCTACATACCCCTCCTGTCCTCTTGTCTTTCCGTTGGTAAACACCAGATACCAGTTCTTTTCATTACCCGGCCCTTGCGTATAATTAGTAAACTCATAAACAACTTCCGTATAGTCTTCTAATATAATAGGCTCCGTAAACATTGTATTAAATGCTGTCGAGTAATCGGAAAATCCCAACTGTCCGTTTTGTATCTCTAACGGAGTTACAGAAGTTTCCTTATTCTCCACCTCCAGGTATGCATTATCAACAGAAAGGAATACACCAACCGTACCCTCACCAGCAATAGTAGGATGATACCAAGAATAAGTATACTTCTTATCTTGCTGTGAAATAATCACCGCATTCATCGTAATAGAAGTCCCATATCTTGTCACTGTCAAATCCACAACCGCTCCATTCATTTCACTTCTGAACTTCTCCCAACTACCGAACTGACCATATACATCAGAAAGAGGATAGCCACTGTCAGGAATTGTGTTTTCTGAATTCCCGGATAACCATCCGTAGGCATCCGCACGAACCAAAGCATATTCCTGATATCCTTCTTCCCCAATAGCCTTTCCATTGGAAATAAGCAACATCCAATTCTGATGATTGGCAACACCTTTGGTATAATTCTTAAATTGATAATGATATATTGCATCCCCTTCGGCAGAAAGCACCTCTGAGAAAGCTCCCAAGAACCCTGTAGAAAAGTCAGTTGCCCCAATAGTAGTAGTTCCGATTCCAGGACGTTTGATTTCATTCTTTCCGACCAGATCTTTATAAATCTTCAAATCTTCCATCCAAAATTCACCCGGAGGAGTCTCCAATCCATAACCAATATATAAACGAGTAGCTACAGAGGTCAAGTGGTCCACTAACTGATTGTAAATCTCAGTTTGTAATGAGGACGTTCCCCACTCTTCGCCATCCAGATAAACAGTATAGCCGTCTTTACCTATATTTATAGCAACATAATGCCATATATCCGGAGTTAATTCTGAAAAACCTTCACTCAACGCAGCTCCATTATAAATCAGTCCGGCATTTGAAGTAATCACCAATTTACTTTTCTCTGTATCATCCATAAAAGCCAAAAGAGACTTTCCATCAGTCCTAGTTGCTATTGTTTCTTCACTTTCTTCATCAGTGTTACGCACCTGAACATCTTCTCCTGCCAATTTTATCCACATCGTAGCAGACGCCCCCGATTCAAGACGTTTATTGGTCAATGGATTTTCTCCATAGATATATCCATCATTCAAATAGAGTACCTTACTACCAATTTCTTGGTCTTTTATAATCTCCGGATTCTGTCCGTTCTCATATGTACCAACCTGAAATCCTTCGAGACTTTCGAAAGAATAGGAACCTACCTTTGTCAAAACAGGTATTTGCTGATCTCCCGCCGGAGCATCCTGCTCATTCCAATCCTGACATGAACACATACATAAAGTTAAAATTACTGTTGCCATTGCAGACAACCATCTTTTAGTCCTCATAATACAGATTTTTGTTATTAAACAGATTTTTTTTTGCCGCACTCACTGTCTTTCAGCTTCACAGCACTTACTTTGCAATGCCAAAATTAGATATTCCGACATTTATCGAAGTGGACAAAAAAGGATAATAGGTAGACAAACGGACTTTTCCCCCATTTTTTCCATCATATCATAAAAACCGCCCTTATTTTTCATGCAAAGATAACACATAGACCGATACACATTCGCAACCGAATATTTTTCCTTCATTAGAAAAATAAGTTTTTTATATCCGCCTATGTATATATAATAATAAGGTATAACAATAAGTGCATTTTTTACGTTTTATGTTGTATAACATACAGCAGTGTATCGCATACACCGAAACAAAGTGTTACTTTTACACCCGAATTAAGACAATCAACTCATTTACATAAAAAATATAACCATGAAAAAACATTTTCTACTAGCAGGATTTGCCGCACTTATGCTCTTTGCGTGCAATAACAAGCCGGTTTCCGAGCTGACTCTATCAGGTCTTGATCCGGCAAAATTTCAAACAGAAGTAAATAATGCCCAAACCAATCTTTATACTTTAAAGAATAAAGCAGGCATGGAAGTGTGCATTACTAATTTCGGAGGTCGTATCGTGTCTATCATGGTACCGGACAAAAACGGAAAGATGCAGGATGTAGTTTTAGGCTTCGATAGTATTGCCGACTATATCAATGTCCCCAGCGACTTCGGTGCTTCCATCGGACGTTATGCCAATCGTATCAATCAAGGACGTTTTGTTCTTGACGGTGATACCATCCAGCTACCACAAAACAATTTCGGGCACTGTCTGCACGGAGGTCCCAAAGGATGGCAATATCAAGTATATGAGGCAAATCTTATTGATCCGATGACATTGGAACTCACCCGTATCTCACCCGACGGTGATGAAAATTTTCCAGGTAATGTAACAGCCAAAGTCACTTACACACTGACAGAAGACAACGCTATCGATATTAAATATAGCGCAACTACCGACAAAAAGACGATCATCAACATGACCAACCACTCTTATTTCAACCTGGCCGGCAATCCGTCGAAAGCCTCAACCGACAATATTCTGTATGTGAATGCAGACTACTATACTCCGGTAGACAGCACTTTCATGACAACAGGTGAAATTGCCCCGGTAAAAGATACTCCGATGGACTTCACGACTCCGAAAACAGTAGGGCAAGACATTAGTAACTATGATTTCGTCCAGTTGAAAAACGGAAACGGTTATGACCACAATTGGGTACTGAACACTAAGGGAGACATTTCGCAGGTAGCAGCCAAACTGACTTCACCGGAAAGCGGTATCACTCTGGAAGTATATACCAACGAACCGGGTATCCAAGTTTATACAGGTAACTTCCTCGACGGTACTGTAACCGGAAAGAAAGGTATCGTTTACAATCAACGTGCTTCCGTATGTCTGGAAACACAACATTATCCGGACAGTCCCAACAAAGTTGATTGGCCTTCAGTAGTTCTGGAACCGGGACAAACCTATAACAGCGAATGTATTTTCAAATTCTCAGTAGAGAAATAATATTAACTTATAAATCATATTTATTGTGGAAGCATTAGATTGGGTGGTAATCGGCGTCTTCTTTTTGGCGCTGATCGGTATTATTGTTTGGGTAGTCAGACAAAAACAAAATGACTCGGCAGATTATTTTTTAGGCGGACGTGACGCAACTTGGCTCGCAATCGGAGCCTCTATCTTCGCATCAAACATCGGTTCGGAACACTTGATAGGACTGGCAGGCGCCGGAGCCTCCAGTGGTATGGCGATGGCTCATTGGGAAATTCAAGGATGGATGATTCTGATTTTGGGATGGGTGTTCGTTCCATTCTATACACGAAGCATGGTATACACAATGCCGGAATTCCTGGAGCGACGTTATAACCCACAGTCACGTACGATCTTATCCGTTATTTCTTTAGTAAGTTATGTATTGACAAAAGTAGCTGTAACAGTCTATGCCGGTGGTTTGGTATTCCAACAGGTATTCGGTATCAAAGAACTTTGGGGAATCGACTTCTTCTGGATTGCTGCAATCGGATTGGTAGTTCTGACAGCACTTTATACTATCTTCGGGGGTATGAAATCCGTATTGTATACTTCTGTACTCCAGACTCCTATCCTTCTGCTTGGTTCGTTGATCATCCTCGTGCTTGGTTTTAAAGAACTGGGTGGCTGGGACGAAATGATGAAAGTTTGCGGTGCGGTAACAGTAAATGATTACGGAGATACAATGACTAATCTAATCCGTAGTAACGATGATCCGAACTTCCCTTGGCTAGGTGCTTTGATCGGTTCCGCCATTATCGGATTCTGGTATTGGTGTACTGACCAGTTTATCGTACAGCGTGTACTTTCCGGAAAGAATGAGATGGAAGCACGTCGCGGTACCATCTTCGGTGCTTACCTGAAACTGCTGCCTGTCTTCTTGTTTCTTATTCCGGGTATGATCGCATTTGCATTGCATCAGAAATATATCGGTGCCGGTGGTGAAGGATTCCTTCCGTTGCTGGCTAACGGAACAGCAAATGCCGATGCCGCTTTCCCCACTTTGGTCGCTAAATTGTTGCCGGCCGGTGTGAAAGGTCTTGTTGTATGCGGTATCCTTGCAGCTTTGATGAGTTCTTTAGCTTCTTTGTTCAATTCATCCGCCATGTTGTTTACTATTGACTTCTACAAACGTTTCAGACCGGAAACTCCGGAAAAGAAACTGGTAGGTATCGGCCAGGTTGCAACAGTTGTAATTGTAATCTTAGGTATCCTTTGGATTCCTATCATGCGTAGTGTAGGCGACGTTCTTTATACTTATTTGCAGGATGTTCAGTCTGTATTGGCTCCGGGTATCGCAGCCGCTTTCTTATTGGGTATCTGCTGGAAGCGTACTTCCGCTCAAGGTGGTATGTGGGGATTGATAGCCGGTATGGTTATCGGCTTAACTCGTCTGGGTGCTAAAGTATATTATAGCAATGCCGGAGAAGTGGCAGACTCTACATTCAAATATCTGTTCTATGATATGAACTGGCTGTTCTTCTGCGGATGGATGTTCCTATTCTGCATCATTATTGTAATCGCAGTCAGCCTGGCTACAAAAGCTCCGACAGCGGAAAAGATTCAAGGCTTGGTATTCGGTACGGCTACGAAAGAACAAAAAGCGGCTACACGTGCAAGTTGGAATCATTGGGATATTATCCATACAGCAATTATCCTGGCTATTACCGCAGCTTTCTACTGGTATTTCTGGTAACAATTAATTAACTAATATAAAAAAAACGATGAACAATTATTATAGCTCGAATCCTAGTTTTCATGTAGGCATTGACTGTATCATTTTTGGATTTAACGATGGTGAATTAAGTCTGCTACTGCTGAAAAGAAATTTTGAACCAGCAATGGGCGAATGGTCTTTGATGGGAGGATTCGTGCAAGAAAACGAAAGTGTGGACGATGCGGCCAAACGTGTACTAGCGGAACTTACCGGATTGGAAAACGTGTATATGGAACAAGTGGGAACTTTCGGAGCGGTCGACCGTGATCCGGGAGAACGGGTAATCTCCGTCGCATACTATGCGTTGGTCAACGTCAATGAATATGACCGGAAACTGGTTCGGAAACATAACGCTTACTGGGTAAACATCAATGAACTTCCCCCACTGATTTTCGATCATCCTGCAATGGTGACAAAAGCAAGGGAGTTGATGAGACAAAAAGCTTCTACCGAACCTATCGGTTTCAACTTATTGCCTAAACTTTTCACACTATCCAAATTGCAGAGTTTATATGAAGCCATTTATGGTGAAACGATGGATAAGCGCAACTTCCGCAAGCGTGTTGCCGGAATGGATTATGTGGAAAAGACCGATAAGATAGATAAGCTATGTTCCAAACGAGGGGCAGCCTTATATAAGTTTAATAGCAAGATTTATCGTAAAGATCCGAAATTCAAATTATAATCAATATGCTGGAAGAACTGAAAGAAAAAGTATTTCATGCCAATCT
>OGNV01000072.1_pt1 | contig 96892 bp, 75 predicted proteins | sample 1573561 | NCBI WGS metagenome assembly OGNV01 (sample SAMEA2581892, study PRJEB24529) | metagenome | biome: Human gut stool | place: China | collected 2011
GTATCGAAATGGTACATATCAATAAAGATACGACTATCAGCTGCTTCAAGAAAGAGTTGCGCATGAATGAAGTATATTATATGTTGAATAAAGCACTTTGCTAAACCCTATCCAACATGAAATCAGATGCAAAATCAACAATCGAAACAGGCAAAGCCATTCTTGGAATCGAACTCGGTTCTACACGGATAAAAGCCGTTTTGATTGATCAGGAAAACAAGCCGATTGCTCAAGGAAACCATACTTGGGAGAACCAGCTAGTTGACGGGCTTTGGACATACAGCATCGAAGCCATCTGGTCCGGTCTGCAAGATTGCTATGCCGATCTCCGCTCCAACGTGAAGAACTTATACGGCATAGAGATCGAGAACCTGGCAGCTATCGGTGTCAGTGCCATGATGCACGGTTATATGCCCTTCAATGCAAAAGAAGAAATCCTCGTACCTTTCCGTACCTGGAGAAATACGAATACCGGTCGCGCGGCAGCAGCTTTATCAGACCTGTTTGTCTACAACATTCCGTTGAGATGGAGTATTTCTCACTTGTACCAGGCAATTCTGGACAACGAAGCACATGTCAAAGACATTGACTTCCTGACTACTCTTGCAGGTTATGTGCATTGGCAGTTGACAGGCGAGAAAGTATTGGGCATAGGCGATGCATCCGGAATGCTCCCCATAGACCCGATCACCCACAACTATTCAGCCGAAATGGTGGCGAAGTTCGATAAGCTGATTGCTCCGAATCGGTACAGTTGGACACTGCAAGATATCCTGCCCAAAGTACTGTCGGCAGGTGAAAGTGCAGGTGTCCTTACACCTGAAGGAAGCAAAAGACTCGATGCATCTGGGCATTTGAAGGCAGGAATACCGGTATGTCCGCCGGAAGGAGACGCGGGTACCGGTATGGTTGCAACCAATGCTGTGAAACAGCGTACAGGAAACGTATCGGCAGGAACATCCTCTTTCTCCATGATTGTATTGGAGAAAGAGTTGTCAAAGCCATACGAGATGATCGATATGGTCACCACTCCGGACGGAAGCCTGGTAGCTATGGTACATTGCAACAATTGCACATCCGATCTCAACGCATGGGTTAACTTGTTCAAAGAATACCAGGAGCTTCTGGGTATACCTGTAGACATGAACGAAATTTATAGCAAGCTCTATAACATCGCTCTCACAGGTGATACCGATTGCGGAGGTCTACTCTCCTACAATTATATTTCAGGTGAGCCCGTCACAGGACTTGCAGAAGGAAGGCCCTTGTTTGTACGTTCTGCCAATGACAAGTTCAATCTGGCAAACTTCATGAGAAGCCATTTATACGCTTCCGTCGGAGTACTAAAGATTGGCAACGATATCCTGTTCAATGAAGAGAAAATCAAAGTGGACAGAATCACAGGTCACGGTGGATTATTCAAAACAAAGGGAGTAGGTCAAAGAATACTCGCAGCTGCTATCAACTCGCCTATTTCTGTAATGGAAACAGCCGGTGAAGGAGGTGCTTGGGGTATTGCCCTGCTCGGTTCTTACCTCGTGAACAATGAGAAAAAACAATCGCTTGCTGATTTTCTGGATGAGAAAGTATTTGTCGGAGACGCCGGTATCGAGGTATCGCCTAGCGCTGAGGACGTAGCCGGTTTTAATACATACATCGAGAACTACAAGGCAGGATTGCCCATCGAAGAAGCAGCAGTGAAATTCAAATAGCCCTCATCATGGAGGGCTCTCCGCTTCTTTCTTAATCACCTAAGTATTAACATAAACTATCCCCATTCCCTCTCCTTTCTGGAGAGGGACAAGGGGAAACTATTATCATGAAAACCACGTCGTTCATACTTGCACTTCTCCTATCCGCCTCACTGTCTAAAGCACAGAACGTTCCACAGGTGTCATACTTCCCCTTACAAGACGTCAAACTATTGGATAGCCCGTTCTTACAAGCCCAACAGACTGATTTGCATTACATACTCGCCCTTAATCCCGATCGCTTGCTGGCTCCTTTCTTACGCGAAGCGGGACTCACTCCGAAAGCTCCGAGTTATACCAATTGGGAAAATACCGGACTGGACGGACACATCGGCGGACATTATTTATCCGCACTCTCCATGATGTATGCCGCTACCGGAGATACCACAGTTTACAACCGGCTTAACTATATGCTTGACGAGCTATACCGTGCCCAACAAGCTGTCGGAACAGGTTTTATCGGAGGAACTCCGGGCAGTCTCCAACTTTGGAAAGAAATTAAAGCAGGTAATATCCGTGCCGGAGGTTTCGACCTCAATGGCAAATGGGTGCCTCTCTACAATATACACAAGACATACGCCGGATTGCGGGACGCCTACCTCCATACAGGCAGCGACCGGGCACGCCGGATGTTGATTGCTTTTACAGATTGGATGATCGACATTACTTCCGGTCTGAGCGATCAGCAAATACAGGATATGCTTCGTAGCGAACATGGCGGACTAAACGAGACTTTCGCTGACGTAGCTGCAATTACGGGAGATAAAAAGTACTTGGAACTGGCACGTCGGTTCTCCCATAAGATTATCCTTGATCCGCTTATCAAAGATGAGGACCGACTGACAGGCATGCACGCCAATACCCAAATACCGAAAGTGATCGGTTACAAACGAATCGCCGAACTTTCACAGGACGACAAAAATTGGAATCACGCCGAAGAATGGGATCATGCAGCCCGTTTCTTCTGGAATACGGTTGTCAACAATCGCTCTGTCTGTATCGGAGGGAATAGTGTACGCGAGCATTTCCACCCGGCCGATAATTTTACCTCCATGATAAACGATGTGCAAGGCCCGGAGACCTGCAATACCTACAATATGCTCCGCCTTACTAAAATGCTTTATCAGAACTCTCATAATCCCTGCAATATAAATGAACCCGACCCCAACTACATCAACTATTACGAACGTGCGCTTTACAACCATATCCTAGCGTCTCAAGAGCCGGATAAAGGCGGATTTGTATACTTCACCCCTATGCGACCGGGACATTACCGCGTTTATTCACAACCGGAAACATCTATGTGGTGTTGTGTCGGCTCTGGTCTGGAAAACCATACCAAATACGGTGAATTCATTTATGCGCATCAGAAAGATACGCTTTATGTCAATCTTTTCATCCCCTCACAACTGAACTGGAAAGAACAAGGCGTCATCTTGACACAGGAAACCCGCTTTCCCGATGACAATAAGGTTACTTTGCGAATAGATAAAGCTTTTAAGAAACAACGTACTTTAATGATACGCATTCCGGAATGGGCTAACCAATCTTCCAACTATTCAATTAGCATTAATGGGAAGAAAGAAACGTTTCCCACGAAAAAAGGAAATCAATATCTTCCTCTTTCCCGTAAATGGAAAAAAGGAGACGTCATAACCTTCAACCTGCCGATGAAAGTTACTATTGAACAAATCCCCGACAAGAAAGATTATTATGCTTTCTTATACGGTCCTATCGTTCTTGCAGCTTCCACAGGCACAGAACATCTCGATGGTCTGTATGCCGATGACAGTCGCGGCGGCCATATCGCACATGGCAAACAAATTCCTTTGCAGGAAGTCCCGATGTTGATAGGAGATCCCAATTCAATATGCAAAGATCTTCACAAAGAAAAGGGGAACCGGATCGCTTTCCGTTACAATGGAAATGTCTATTCGGCACAAGGCAAAGCATTGGAACTCGTTCCTTTCTTCCGCCTGCATAATTCCCGTTATGCCATTTACTTCCGGCAGACAAGTGAAGAGCGCTTCAAAGCCATTCAGGAAGAAATGGCAACAGCCGAACGAAAAACGACCGAATTAGCCAATCAAACTATTGATCTTATCTTTCCCGGTGAACAGCAACCGGAGTCTGACCATGCTATCCAATATGAGCAGGCAGAAACCGGAACGGATAAAGACAGACACTTCCGCCGTGCCAAAGGTTGGTTCGGCTATCGACTGAAAGTAAAAGAGGAAGCAAGCCGTCTCCTGATTACGATACGGAAAGATGACCGGAACAAAATGGCTATCCTCTTGAATAATGAAAAGTTGACTGTTAAACCGACAATCAGCGAAGCGGACAAAGGCGGTTTTATTACTCTTTCTTATGCCCTGCCCCAAAAGTTGAACACGGGCAATTGCCCGATACGTTTCATCCCTGACGGGACGGAATGGACTCCTGCTATCTACGAAGTACGTTTACTAAAATAAAAAAACAATCATTAAACAAATACCATTTATGAAAGCAAAATTATTAGTCAGCACAGCCTTTTGGGCAGCTTCAGTATCTCTTTCTGCACAAAAGAGCGCTACCATCACTTTACACGCCGATCAAGGTAAAGAAATTATCCCAAAAGAAATTTACGGTCAGTTTGCCGAACATTTGGGTTCATGTATCTACGGCGGTCTTTGGGTAGGCGAGAATTCGGATATTCCTAATATAAAGGGATATCGTACAGATGTATTCAATGCATTAAAAGAACTCGCCGTTCCTGTTCTTCGTTGGCCGGGTGGTTGTTTTGCCGATGAATACCACTGGATGGACGGTATCGGACCCAAAGAGAACCGTCCGAAGATGGTAAATAACAACTGGGGAGGAACCATTGAAGACAATAGTTTCGGTACTCATGAGTTTCTAAACCTGTGTGAAATGCTGGGTTGCGAACCATACGTCAGTGGAAATGTAGGCAGCGGTACGGTAGAGGAACTCGCCAAATGGGTAGAATATATGACATCTGACGGTGACTCTCCTATGGCGAACCTTCGCCGCAAAAACGGGCGCGACAAAGCATGGAAGATTAAATATCTGGGTGTAGGAAATGAAAGTTGGGGATGTGGCGGCAGTATGCGTCCCGAATACTATGCAGACCTGTACCGTCGTTACTCCACCTATTGCCGCAACTACGACGGCAACCATCTCTTCAAGATTGCCAGCGGAGCCAGCGATTACGACTATAACTGGACTGATGTATTGATGAATCGTGTAAGACACCGTATGCAAGGTCTTTCCCTTCATTATTACACCGTAACGGGCTGGAGTGGCAGTAAAACTTCCGCTACTCAATTCAACAAAGACGACTATTACTGGACAATGGGCAAATGCCTCGAAGTGGAAGAAGTCCTCAAAAAACATTGCGCCATCATGGACAAATATGACAAGGATAAGAAAATCGCCCTTTTACTTGACGAATGGGGAACTTGGTGGGACGAAGAACCTGGAACCATCAGAGGACACCTCTATCAGCAAAACACATTGCGCGACGCTTTCGTTGCCTCTTTGAGCCTTGACGTATTTCATAAATACACCGATCGTCTGAAAATGGCAAATATCGCACAAGTTGTCAATGTACTTCAATCCATGATTCTGACAAAAGGAAAAGAGATGGTACTGACTCCCAGCTATTATGTTTTCAAAATGTATAAGGTACATCAAGACGCCACTTATCTCCCTATCGACCTGGAGTGTGAAAAGATGAATGTACGCGATAACCGTACCGTACCGATGGTAAGCGCCACAGCCTCCAAAGACAAAAACGGTGTTATCCATATTTCCCTTTCAAACGTAAATGCCGATGAAGCACAGGAAATCACCATCAATCTGGGAGACACAAAGGCAAAGAAGGCTACCGGAGAAATCCTGACCTCTGCCAAACTCACCGATTACAATTCTTTTGAGAATCCTAATATTGTAAAACCGGCATCTTTCAAAGAGGTAAAAATCAATAAAGGCACAATGAAGGTAAAACTTCCTGCTAAGTCGATTGTTACTTTAGAGTTACAGTAAATCAAGGGCTATTACTTATTGTATTATAAACAAGAAGACAAGTAAAATGGTAATAAAAAAGATAGCTCTTTTGGATTGTTAAATCCACATAAAGAGTTATCTTTGCCAACAATCTTACAGAAATCAATTAATTTTAATGATATGAACGATAATAAACTTATGAATCGTGCAGCGGATAACATCCGTATTCTCGCTGCTTCAATGGTTGAGAAAGCCAATTCCGGTCACCCGGGTGGTGCCATGGGTGGTGCTGACTTTGTGAATGTACTCTTTTCTGAGTTTTTAGTATATGATCCGGAGAATCCCCGCTGGGAAGGACGCGACCGTTTCTTCCTCGATCCGGGACATATGTCTCCAATGCTTTATTCAACATTGGCACTGACCGGTAAATTCACATTGGATGAATTGAAAGAATTCCGTCAATGGGGAAGCCCCACTCCGGGACATCCGGAAGTAGACATCATGCGGGGTATTGAAAATACTTCCGGTCCGCTGGGACAAGGACATACCTTTGCCGTAGGTGCTGCCATTGCCGCTAAATTTCTGAAAGCACGCTTTAACGAAGTGATGAATCAGACTATCTACGCTTATATCTCTGATGGCGGTATCCAAGAAGAGATTTCTCAAGGTTCCGGACGTATTGCCGGTGCATTGGGTCTAGATAATCTGATCATGTTCTACGACTCCAACGACATTCAGCTTTCTACAGAAACGAAAGATGTAACTATAGAAAATACAGCCATGAAGTATGAGGCATGGGGATGGAACGTACTGAGTATCAACGGTAACGATCCTGACGAAATCCGTGCAGCTATCAAAGAGGCACAGGCGGAAAAGGAACGTCCGACATTGATTATCGGTAAGACTGTGATGGGTAAAGGTGCACGCAAGGCGGACGGCAGCAGCTATGAAGCTAACTGTGCTACACACGGTGCTCCTCTCGGTGGCGACGCATATGTAAATACAATTAAGAATTTAGGCGGTGATCCTACCAACCCGTTCGTTATATTCCCGGAAGTAGCCGAACTGTATGCTAAACGTGCAGAAGAATTGAAAAAGATCGTAGCTGAAAGATATGCAGTGAAAGCCGCATGGGCAAAAGCTAATCCGGAACTTGCAGCCAAACTGGAACTGTTCTTCTCCGGCAAAGCTCCGAAAGTGGATTGGGCCGCTATCGAACAGAAAGCAGGCAGCGCTACTCGCGCCGCATCGGCAACCGTACTAGGTGCTCTCGCTACACAAGTAGAAAATATGATTGTAGCTTCTGCCGACCTTTCCAACTCTGACAAGACCGACGGTTTCTTGAAAAAGACTCATTCGTTCAAGAAAGGCGATTTCAGCGGAGCATTCTTCCAGGCAGGTGTATCTGAACTGTCAATGGCTTGTATCTGTATCGGTATGTCGCTTCACGGTGGTGTAATCGCAGCTTGCGGTACATTCTTCGTATTCTCCGATTACATGAAACCTGCCGTACGTATGGCTGCATTGATGGAACAACCCGTGAAGTTCATTTGGACACACGATGCGTTCCGTGTAGGCGAAGACGGTCCTACTCACGAACCGGTAGAACAGGAAGCACAAATCCGCTTGATGGAAAAACTGAAAAACCACAAGGGACACAACTCTATGTTGGTACTCCGTCCGGCAGATGCAGAAGAAACAACTATCGCATGGAAACTTGCAATGGAGAATATGTCCACTCCGACAGGTCTGATTTTCTCCCGCCAGAATATTGCCAACTTACCGGAAGGAACAGATTACGAACAAGCAGCGAAAGGCGCTTATATCGTGGCCAGTTCTGACGAAAACCCGGATGTAGTTTTAGTAGCTTCCGGTTCTGAAGTTTCCACTTTGGTAGCCGGTACAGAGTTGCTTCGCAAAGATGGTGTAAAAGTACGTATTGTATCTGCTCCGTCTGAAGGGCTGTTCCGTAACCAATCCAAAGAATACCAAGAATCTGTTCTCCCTGCAAATGCCAAGATTTTCGGTTTGACCGCCGGTTTGCCTGTTACTCTTCAGGGTCTGGTAGGCTGTCATGGCAAAGTATGGGGCTTGGAATCTTTCGGTTTCTCCGCACCTTACAAAGTACTGGATGAGAAACTTGGATTCACAGCCGAGAATGTATATAACCAAGTAAAAGCAATGCTCTAATGAAAACAATCGGATTAGCATGCGACCACGCCGGTTTTGAACTGAAAGAATATGTTCGCGGCTGGCTGGAAGTAAAAGGCTGGGCATACAAAGACTTCGGGACCAACTCTGCAGCAAGTGTAGATTATCCGGATTATGCCCACCCGCTGGCTCTTGCAGTGGAATCGGGTGAATGTTATCCCGGTATTGCTATCTGCGGCAGTGGAAACGGAATCAATATGACACTGAACAAGCACCAGGGGATTCGTGCAGCTCTTTGCTGGAATGCAGAGATTGCGCATTTGGCACGTCAGCACAATGACGCCAATATCTTGGTTATGCCGGGACGCTTCATCAGCACAGAAGAAGCGGACATGATTTTAACCGAGTTTTTCTCTACCGAGTTTGAAGGAGGACGTCATCAGAAACGTATCGACAAGATTCCGGTGAAATGAGCCTGAAATAAAGTAGACAAAGCAGTAAAGCTGTTCTTCTTTCCGGAGAGCAGCTTTATTTATATTCATCAAACAAAACCGGCAATAAACTGATAACAGAAATAACCGCAGACAACCAGTTTCAACAAGGTTCCCAATATGAATCCTATCAAGGAACCGAATCCGGATTTAAGCGCCTGTGAGAATTCCTTATTTCCCAACAGTTCCCCAATGACAGCTCCCAGAAACGGACCGAGAATAATCCCCCATGGCAAGAAAAGAAGACCGACAAGGGTACCTATTATACATCCCCAATTTCCCCACTTACTGCCACCGCTGTATTTACTGCCCAACATTGGAGTAAAATAATCCAGGACCTGTAATACAACCACAATCAGCAACCATACAATTAATTGCGTAGTACTGTACTCCACCTTATCTGTACAATGCAGAATAAACAGTCCCAAGTAAGCAATGGGAGGACCGGGAAGAAACGGAAGAATACAACCGGCTAATCCGGCAATCATACAGAGAGCACCAATGATAATCAAAATAACGTCCAGCATAATCTCTATCAACAATTATCCTCCACTATTTTTCCAAAGCTGGTAATGTTATCAAACTCTCGAAATTCTGTATACTAATAGGAAATTTGCGCATCACACTATCCATAGTTATTCTTCATTTAATAATTATTCAAAGATAAACATTATTTTCGAGTGCCCCTCACATTCCAAGTGATTTTTATAAGCCCTTCACCTTTTAGCTACAGAGCCCTATCCATGGGCTAAAGCGGGTGAAGGGGGCTTCCTTCACCCAAGCCGTCACTCAAGCCATCATCCAAATCAGCTCTCTTTTACCCATTTTTTACCACCCGATATACATTTCCAAACTTTGTATGCTTCCGTTCTATCCCCACCGCTACCAGAATTTGCGCCAGACTTGCCGGATTCGCCCCACGCATCGCTGACGGATTCTTCTTTTTCAAACATTGAAAGATCTCGGCTGCTGAACGAAGTTCGCCCTCCTCCCCTTTTTCTACAGAACGATAGCAAGAACGCAATACATCCTCTACCGGACCTTGACGGTAAAAAGGCAGATTATTTTTCTGTAATACCTGTTCTTCCTCCTTTGTAAACCAATAACGTTCGCCCAACAAGATTTCCGCTTTCAACTGCGCATAAATCTGCTTATGCTCAATCCCATTACAATCGATGGGACGTTCCACCATCACACAGATAAACCTCCTGCTACCCGTCGGATCTGTCAATAGATCCTTCCGGTTGGATGTTCCGATAAAAGAAGCGATTCTCGGTAATGAACGATAATTTTTCTGATATGCTTTGCATAAACTCAATGAAGCCATCTGCATCAAGTTTTTCAACAACGGCATTTTTGTCGGAGGATATTTATCAAATTCATCAAGATTGAGAAGTCCCATCTCCGCCAATCTTCGTTCCACCCGCCCTTCACTTGTCAAATCCACCTTATCCATATAATATCGCTGAAGCGCAGCAGGAAGCAGGGACTTACAAAAAGTAGATTTCAGATACCCCTGTTCCGTACTGACAAGCAAAGGAGCCACACTATTGGCATGTTCTCCCATGATTCCCATCCATTGCGCAATCATTCCCAACATCCAGATATGAAACTCTTTCACCCAAGCCGAATCGGTAGAAACCCGCCGTGCCAAATCAACCAATCGGTCTATGCCATCCCACGCAGGCAATTCATCCAAATAGAGTCTGAAAGGATGATACTCCGCAATGCGAGTGGAATAAATGCAACGTGACAGATCACGGTCCCAACAAGGAATCCCCGACTCATGAGCTTCCAGACATAACGTATTCAACACACGTTGATTGATTGGCAGAAATCCTTCTTCCACCTGCTCCATCGAACGGAATTCCGTTTCTTCCGTCAGAATGTTATAGCGAAAATCATAACGGGATTTCAAGAAACATTCCACGCTTTCTGTCAACTTCTTCGTTTTAGGAGGCATTTCTGTTTCCTCTATTCGCTTTTCTACTTCACTTTTACAAAAGTGATTTACAATTTTCCGCCACCATACCAATAATACACTTTTCTTTTCCATAAAATTTCCGTTTTTTAGTTTTAACGGTTGCGAATATAATACCTGAAAAATGGGATTTGCAACTTTTTAATCCACTCATTTTCATATAAATGAACTTCATACTTTATCCGGTTATTCCTTGTTTATCTCCTAATTAAGCCTTACCTTTGATGCGGACATTCTTATCTTATCACAATAATGACAATATCTTATCACATCTATGATAAGTAAGTATCATTGCTATGATAAGTACTTATCACAATAATGATAAGTAATAGATATCCGGAAGAAAATCGAGAAATATACGGAAGATAATCTATAAACATCTAAAGAAAGAAGAAAGTAGTATGGCTGTACAATTTGAACTATATAAGACTCCTATGCCGAAGGAGAAAAAGAATAAGGTGAGGTATCACGCACGTCCCATCAGTTATGAAACAGTAGATACGGAAAATTTGGTTTACCGTATCCACGAACGCTGTTCATTAAGTCCGTCGGACGTTATAGCTACACTGGAAGAATTGAAATACGAAGTGGCTCAATGTCTCAAGGAAGGAAAGAAAGTGCATATCGACGGATTGGGATACCTGCAGGTCACTCTTAGCTGTGAAGAAGAAATACGAGATCCTAAGGCAAAACGAGTGCACAAAGTCAAATTAAAAGCTATCAAGTTCAAGGCGGACAAGGAGTTGAAAGCGGAACTTTCGGATATGCACTTCAAGCGTTCAAAATACAAACCTCACTCCACCGAACTGTCCAACACAGAGATAGACATGGAATTGACGAAATACTTTGCCGAGAATCATATTATTACCCGGAAAGACTTCCAATATCTCTGTGGAATGACACAGATTACGGCATATCGGCATATCAAAAGACTGATTGCGGAAAAGAAACTCCAAAACAAAGGGACTACCCATCAACCTATCTACACTCCCGTTCCGGGTAACTACCGGGTTTCCGTAGATATAAAATACAAGGATAAAAAATAATGTTAAGGTAGATAATGAGCTACTGATTATGTATATTTGCGTTATCTATTGAGTAAAATTAATCAATGTATTGAGTAAAATTACGCTATCCATTGAGTAAAATTTAAAAGTATGTATAAAAGAGCACAATATCAAATCATTACAGAAAGGCTGAAAGAGTCCCGGCATTTTCTACAAGTAGTGCTAGGACCTCGCCAGGTGGGAAAAACGACAGTTATCAAACAGGTAGTCAATGACCTGAAAATACCTTATCAAATCTATTCGGCAGACAGCATTCCCGCCACACAGACATCTTGGATTTCAGATTGTTGGAATACGGCAAGAGTACAGATGCGGGTCGAAAATCTATCTGAGTTCATTCTGATAATCGATGAGGTTCAGAAAATAAAGAATTGGAGCGAAGTTGTAAAAAAAGAATGGGATGCAGATACATTCAATGATATCAACATGAAAGTTGTTCTGCTCGGCTCTTCACGTGTATTGTTAGAGAAAGGGCTATCCGATTCCATGATGGGACGCTTCGAAGAAATCAGAATGACCCATTGGTCATATCCGGAAATGCGGGATGCGTTCGGAATAAGCCTGGAACAATATCTCTATTTTGGCGGATATCCCGGTGCAGTTTTCTTGATTGAGGATGAAGAGCGATGGGCGCAATATATTAACGGAGCAATCATAGACGCCACAATCAATAAAGATATTTTATATGACTCTCCCATCAGTAAACCGGCACTGCTACGGCAGACTTTCGAATTGGGGACTGCCTATTCCGGTGAAATCGTGTCCTTGACCAAAATGGTAGGAGCATTGCAAGACGCCGGAAACACAACAACACTGGCTGGATATTTAAACTTACTAGGAGACAGCGGATTACTGACCGGACTACAAAAGTTCGCAATGGATAAATCACGCCAAAGGGCAAGTGCCCCTAAATTCCAGGTATATAACAATGCATTAAAAACCGTATACAACGATTTAACTTTCAAAGAAGCCATTCTCAACAGAAAAGAATGGGGACGTATTTTTGAATCCGCCATTGGCGCCCATATTGTGTCTAATGCATTCACCGGCAATTATGAAGTGTTTTACTGGAGAGAAAAGGATAAAGAAGTAGACTATATACTGAAAAAGAAAAACCGGATTGTAGCGATAGAAGTTAAAAGCAACAGTGAAACGTACAATGCAGGACTTGAAGCAGTGCGGAATTTGTATCATCCTTATGCAACTTTCGTGGTCGGAGAAGGAGGAATGAAAGCCGAACAGTTCTTAAGCATTAACCCGGCAAAATTATTCGAATAACTCGAGTGAAGAAACGGGTGAAAGGGCAGCCCTTCACCCGCTTTTTCCCATGAGCAAAGGGATATAGAAGTCAGGTGAAGGAGTCTTTCTTATTTTTTCTTCATATTATTCGCCTAAATCAAAGAAAGTAGCTATCTTTACCACAAATATTTTTTATTATTCACCATTAAATGTAAAGATTATGGCAAGTAGAAGAGAACTCAAAAAGAATGTAAACTATATCGCAGGAGAATTGTTCACCGAGTGTTTAATCAACAGTATGTTTATACCTGGTACTGACAAGACTAAGGCCGACGAGTTAATGGCGGAAGTGCTGAAAATGCAGGATGAATTTGTATGCCGCATCAGTCACACCGAACCGGGAAATGTGAAAGGTTTTTATAAGAAATTCCGTGCAGACTTTAATGCAAAAGTAAACGAGATTATTGAAGCGATCGGAAAATTGAACTAAAAAACAGAATGAAGAAAGCAATTTATAGCTTTATCTATTACCGCCTATTGGGGTGGAAGACAAACGTTACGGTAACCAATTATGATAAATGCGTGATTTGTGCCGCTCCACACACTACGAACCTTGACTTATTTATTGGAAAACTATTTTACGGTGCTTTAGGCCGTAAGACAAGTTTCATGATGAAGAAAGAATGGTTTTTCTTTCCACTCGGACTTTTTTTCAAAGCAGTCGGCGGAATTCCCGTAGACCGTAGTCGGAAAACTTCGTTGGTGGATCAGATGGTCAAACATTTCAACGAATGCAAAAAGTTTCATTTGGCTATCACGCCCGAAGGAACCCGCAAGGCAAATCCAAATTGGAAAAAGGGTTTTTATTATATCGCCTTGAAAGCGCAAGTACCCATCGTATTGATCGGTATCGATTACAGCAAAAAGATGATTTCGGCAACGAAAGCCATCATGCCGTCGGGAGATATTGATAAAGACATGAGAGAAATCAAACTTTATTTCAAGGACTTTCAAGGAAAACATCCTGAGAATTTTGCCCTTGGCGAGATTTAATCACTAAACAGTGTGGATTCAATCCGTATTTCCATAGTACAAACCGATATCGTTTGGGAAAACAAACAAGAAAATCTCCGTCTGCTCCACAAGAAACTACAAAGTCTCTGTGGAACAACGGAGATTGTTGTTTTACCGGAAATGTTTTCTACCGGCTTCAGTATGCAGAGCAAAACGTTGGCAGAACCTAATTCCGGTGAAACCATTACGACTCTCAAACTATGGGCCAGGCAATTCCGGATAGCCATCTGCGGAAGTTATATCGCAACGGATAACGGGTTGTTCTACAATCGGGCATTTTTTCTGACACCGGAAGGAGAAGAATTCTATTACGACAAACGGCATTTGTTCCGCATGGGACGGGAAGCCGAACATTTCTCCGCCGGCACGAAACGGTTTATCCTTCCCTACCTCGAATGGAACATCTGCCTGCAAGTCTGCTACGACCTTCGTTTCCCGGTATGGAGCCGAAATGTAAACAATGAGTATGACTTATTGATATATGTAGCCAACTGGCCTATCCCCCGCCGCCCGGTATGGGATACGTTGCTTCGGGCTCGCGCGTTCGAGAATCAGTGCTATGTATGCGGTGTCAACCGGACAGGAACCGACGGTTACCATTTGGACTATAATGGAGGAAGCAAAATTTATTCAGCTTTCGGAGAAGAGATAGCCTCACTACCCGACGGCCGGGAAGGAATAGCTACGGTTACTCTCAACCTATCCGCTCTCCGTCAATTCAGAGAAAAATTTCCGGTATGGAAAGATGCAGACGAATTTCATCTGTCATAGTTGCTATCAAACAAATGTTAAAAACCAATTAAAACGACAACAATACCGCGAAGTAGGTAGTTAATTATATAAACCTCTTTTGTATCTTTGTCGTGAAAATACAGTCGTAAGAATTCTAATCTTACATAACTTAATTAACAACTTTATGAAAACAAATCTTAGTTCTCAAATCAGTCTCCACCGGGTCTCCCCCAGATATTACAGACCGGAGAATGCTTTTGAAAAATCAGTCTTGACAAGACTCGAAAAAATTCCTACGGACATTTACGAATCTGTAGAAGAAGGCGCTAACTACATTGCCCGCGAAATAGCACAAACCATCCGCGAAAAACAAAAAGCCGGACGTTTCTGCGTATTGGCTCTTCCGGGAGGAGATTCTCCCAGACACGTATATACGGAACTTATTCGCATGCACAAGGAAGAAGGACTCAGCTTCCGTAATGTGATCGTATTTAATATGTACGAATATTATCCATTGGCTCCTGATGCAGTCAACAGCAATTTCAACGCTTTGAAGAATATGCTGTTGGATCATATCGACATCGACAAGCAGAATATATTCACTCCCGACGGAAGCATTGCCAAAGATACAATCTTTGAATATTGCCGTCTCTACGAACAACGCATCGAAAGTTTCGGAGGCATTGATATTGCTTTACTGGGTATCGGCCGTGTGGGTAACATCGCATTCAACGAACCGGGTTCACGCTTGAACTCTACCACCCGTCTGATTTTATTGGATAACGCTTCACGCAATGAAGCATCCAGAATTTTCGGAACAATGGATAATACTCCGATCAGTTCTATCACGATGGGAGTAGCTACCATCCTCAGTGCAAAGAAAGTGTATCTGCTTGCATGGGGCGAGAACAAAGCAGCTATGATTAAAGAATGTGTGGAAGGTGCGATCACCGATACTATTCCTGCTTCTTATCTGCAAACTCACAACAATGCGCATGTAGCTCTTGACCTTTCGGCAGCCATGAATCTGACACGCATCCAACGTCCGTGGCTGGTAACTTCCTGCGAATGGAATGACAAATTGATCCGTAGCGCTATTGTCTGGTTGTGCCAGTTGACAGGCAAACCGATTTTGAAACTGACCAACAAGGATTATAATGAAAACGGTCTGAGTGAACTGTTGGCTCTTTATGGTTCTGCATACAATGTAAATATCAAGATTTTCAATGATTTGCAGCACACCATCACCGGATGGCCGGGCGGCAAGCCGAATGCTGACGACACCTATCGTCCCGAACGTGCCAAACCCTACCCGAAACGTGTGATTATTTTCTCTCCCCATCCTGATGATGACGTTATCTCTATGGGTGGAACTCTCCGCCGTCTGGTAGAGCAGAAACATGAAGTACACGTGGCATACGAAACTTCCGGCAATATCGCTGTAGGTGATGAAGAAGTAATCCGTTTCATGCACTTCATCAACGGATTCAACCAGATCTTCAACAATAGTGAGGACCAGGTTATCAATGAAAAGTACGCAGAAATACGTAATTTCCTGAAAGCGAAGAAAGACGGTGATATGGACAGCCGTGACATACTGACTATCAAAGGTCTGATCCGTCGCGGTGAAGCCCGTACTGCTTGTACATATAATAACATTCCATTGGAACGTTGCCACTTCCTTGATCTGCCTTTCTACGAAACGGGTAAGATTCAAAAGAATCCGATCAGCGAAGCCGACGTAGAAATCGTACGCAACCTGCTCCGTGAAGTGAAACCTCATCAGATTTTCGTAGCCGGCGACTTGGCCGACCCGCACGGTACTCACCGTGTATGTACGGATGCAGTATTCGCTGCCATCGACCTTGAAAAAGAAGAAGGTGCCAAGTGGCTGAAAGACTGCCGTATCTGGATGTATCGCGGTGCGTGGGCCGAATGGGAAATTGAGAACATTGAAATGGCAGTGCCTATCAGCCCGGAAGAACTTCGCGCAAAACGTAATTCTATCTTGAAGCATCAGTCGCAGATGGAAAGCGCTCCTTTCTTGGGTAACGATGAACGTCTGTTCTGGCAACGCAGCGAGGACCGTAATCGCGGTACAGCTGCATTGTATGACAAATTGGGCTTGGCTTCATACGAGGCAATGGAAGCGTTTGTTGAATACATTCCGCTATAAGGAAAGAAGGTATTCTTGATTAAGAGAATATAAAACAATAAAAGAAGAGTGGGAAGTGGGATACTTCTCGCTCTTTTTTGTTTATTTTTGCGGAGTAATTCACCTCTGTGTGAGTATAAAAAAGCAGCAAGTATTATGAAGATAATAGTGTTTTTCCTATGCCTTACATTGGGAGTAAATTTCCTTTCTGCTCAGGACATTGAAAGGAATGTAAAAGAACGATTGACAGATTATTTCGGCAGATATACCGCAACGGCGAAAATCAGTACGCCTAAGCTGAAAAGTGTTGATATAGATTATGAACGCAAAACGATTGCTATCCATGCTTCGGAGAGTTTTGCTTATCAGCCTTTTCGACCGGAGACTGTAGAAGCTGTTTACAATCAAGTGAAGGAGCTGCTTCCGGGGCCTGTCCACTACTATCGACTCACTATCTTTGCAGATGGAAAGCCCATTGAGGAACTTATCCCGAATATTTATCGGAACAAGAAAAAGGATAAGGAACGGATGTCCTTGAAAACCGATTATAAAGGCGCAGCGTGGGTAAAGAACATTTCACGGCCCAATGAAATATCACGAGGATTGCAAGACCGACATATCGCAATCTGGCAAAGTCACGGCAATTATTTCAAGAACGATAAGAATGAATGGGGATGGCAACGCCCCCGTCTGTTTTGCACAACGGAAGATCTGTTCACACAGTCGTTTGTCCTTCCGTACGTAATCCCGATGTTGGAAAACGCAGGCGCAATCGTCTACACTCCCCGCGAACGGGATACTCAGAAAAATGAGATCATTGTGGACAACGATACACCTAATGCTTCTCTTTATCTGGAAGTAGGAAGCAAAAAAGCACATTGGACTACTGCTCCGATAAAAGGATTCGCTCAAAAGAAGGCGATTTATAGAGATGGAGAAAATCCCTTCACAAACGGGACCTGCCGCTTTATTCCGACCGAAAGAAAGAAGAAGAAGAATAAAGACCAGGCTTTCGCCGAATGGGTGCCTACCCTACCAGCAAAAGGAGAATACGCGGTTTATGTCTCTTACCGGACATTGCCTAATAGCGTGAGCGACGCCAAATATCTTGTTTTCCACAATGGAGGGGTGACCGAATTCAAAGTGAATCAAAAGATAGGCGGAGGCACTTGGGTTTATCTGGGCACATTCGAGTTTGACAAAGGCAATAACGATTACGGTATGGTAGTGCTAAGCAACGAGAGTAGCGAGCATGGCGTAGTATGCGCAGATGCGGTACGTTTCGGGGGAGGAATGGGAAATATTGCGCGAGGAGGAAAGATAAGCGGTTTACCCCGTTATCTGGAAGGGGCACGCTACTCTGCCCAATGGGCGGGAATGCCATACGAGGTATATGCGGGGCGGAAAGGTGAAAACGATTATGCGGATGACATCAATACACGCTCCAACACAATTAATTATTTATCCGGAGGTTCTGTCTATAATCCGCAACAACCCGGTTTAGGTATTCCTTTGGAAATGACAATGGCACTGCATAGCGATGCGGGATGCAGCAAAACGGATGAGCTGATCGGCTCATTGGGAATATACACCACTGATTTTAATAATGGAAAACTGAACACAGGAATCGACCGGTATGCCTCACGGGATTTGGCCGATATTCTACTCACTCAGATTCAGAAAGATATATATTCAAGTTATAATCTGTCTTGGACACGACGCAGTATGTGGAACCGCAATTACAGCGAGACACGTCTTCCGGCTACTCCTTCTACCATTATCGAATTACTTTCCCATCAGAACTTTGCCGATATGCAGTTGGGACATGATCCGAATTTCAAGTTTACGGTGGGACGTGCCATCTATAAAGGTATCTTGCAGTTTGTTGCCGGCCAGCATGACAAAGAATATGTAGTGCAACCTCTTCCTGTCAGCAATTTTGCTATCCGCTTCGGAAAGAAAAAGAATACGTTGGAGCTTTCGTGGAAAGGTGAAAACGATCCGCAAGAACCCACCGCACAGCCACGTGAATACATTGTATACACACGCATTGGCTATGGTGGTTTCGACAACGGTACATTAGTCAGCAAGACGTCCCATACCGTCAAAATAGAGCCGGGACTCGTTTATTCCTTTAAAGTAACTGCCGTAAATCGGGGTGGTGAAAGCTTCCCGTCCGAGATACTCTCTGCTTATAAGGCCAAACGCGAACGGGAAAGAGTATTGATAATCAATGGATTCGACAGAGTCAGCGGACCGGCTGTCATTAATACGTTTGACAAAGCAGGATTCGACCTGGAACAAGATCCCGGAGTTCCTTATTTATCAAACATCTCATTCAGTGGAGCGCAAATAGGATTCGACCGGGCACAGGCCGGGAAAGAAGGAGAAGGCAGTCTGGGATATAGCGGGCGCGAGTTGGAAGGAATGAAAATAGCAGGTAACACATTCGACTATCCTTTCATTCATGGAAAAGCGATTCAAGCCGTCGGCAAATATAGTTTCGTGTCATGCAGCGACGAGGCTGTGGAAAACGGTACAGTCACACTGGAAGATTATCCGGTTGTGGACTACATTTTGGGAATGGAGAAAGAAGATCCGGCCCATAAAGTATACTACAAAACATTTTCTTCGGCCATGCAACGAATCATCACCAGTTATTGCCAGTCGGGAGGAAATCTATTTGTCAGTGGTGCATACGTGGGAAGCGATATGAGTGGAACACAGGGGAACCGGGAATTTACGGAGAAGATCTTAAAATACGGTTATCAAAACAGCATGACGGACAAGAGCTCAAACCGCATTAACGGGTTGGGACGTACGATTACCATACCGAGAACGCCTAATGAAACCAGCTATGCCGTCCCTGCTCCCGACTGTATCGTTCCGGTAGATACGGCATTTCCTGTCTTTACATACGTTCCCGGCAACCAAAGCGCAGGTATCGCTTATAAAGGAAACTACCGTACCTTCGTATTGGGATTTCCTTTTGAAAGCATACAATCGGAAGCCGACCGGGCAACTATCATGGCAGGTATACTGGGATTCTTTACGCAGAGATAAAAAATATCCTTTTTTTTAATCTGCTTTTCATTTTAAGTTCTATCTTTGCTACTATAATAACCCTTAAAACTAGAAAAGATGTATACTATACAAGCAAATCCCAGCGGTACACGCAGCATAGAGGTCTCTAATGAGAATCTGAGAACGATCGAGAAATATGCATTGTTCCGCCATCTCATTGATAGTACCGGCATTGTAGACGAAGCGGTTTTGGACAAGTTGAAACTAAACATCCGTTCCCTCATCGCCAGTCAGGAAGAAGACAGCAAGGACTTGCTGGACCTCTGTATTGATGTGATTTACCACAATAATATGAAGGCATTCGGCTTGCAACAGCTTATCAAGCTCTATCTGACGTGGCTTTCCAGTCCGGAAACGGAAGAAGAGGAGGCATAATGATTACAGTAAATACTTGCGGAATCACAGCCTATAGTCCGCTGATTCCTGCAATAAAAGCGATGTGTAATGCGTCTCCCGGTGAAACACTGGAGATTATCATGAACCATGCCGATGCGTTCCAGGACCTGAAGGAATATCTGTCCGAACAAGGCATCGGTTTCCGCGAAATTTATGACGGAGAACAAATGACAGTACAGTTCACCGTATAATGCGTATCTTTGCAGCATGAAAGAATATCGATTGACTGACTGGTTACCTACTACCAAAAAAGAAATAGAACTTCGTGGATGGAATGAACTGGACATCATCCTTTTCAGTGCGGACGCGTACGTAGATCACCCTTCTTTTGGTGCAGCCGTTATCGGCCGCATTCTCGAAGCGGAAGGTTTGAAAATAGCCATTGTACCCCAACCTAACTGGCGCGATGACTTGCGCGATTTTAAGAAGTTGGGGCGTCCGCGCCTGTTCTTTGGCATTTCCGGCGGGTGCATGGACTCGATGGTAAACAAATATACCGCCAACAAACGATTGCGTAGCGAAGATGCGTATACACCGGACGGGCGCCCGGATATGCGGCCGGACTATCCTTCTACTGTTTACAGTCAGATTCTCAAGAGACTTTATCCGGATGTTCCTGTCATCTTGGGAGGAATTGAGGCCAGCATGAGGCGGTTAAGCCATTATGATTATTGGCAGGATAAGGTACAGAAAAGCATTTTATGCGATAGTGGAGCGGACTTGCTTATTTATGGAATGGGCGAAAAGCCGATTGTCGAATTAGCCCGTAAAATAAAAGGTTTGCTGCCGACGAAAGATACTGTATGTACTGTCAACGATTTAAAAACAATCATCGGAACGATTCCCCAGACAGCCTATCTTTGCCGTGCCTCTGAGTGGACTTCCGATACGGAAGATATACAGCTCTATTCGCATGAGGAATGCCTGGCAGACAAAAAGAAACAGGCAAGCAATTTCCGGCATATTGAAGAAGAGTCCAATAAATATGCGGCTTCACGCATCACGCAAGCTGTCGGAAACAAAGTCGTAGTCGTCAATCCTCCTTATCCCCCGATGAGCCAGGAAGAAATTGACCGTTCTTTCGATTTGCCCTATACCCGTATGCCTCATCCCAAATATAAAGGGAAGCGGATTCCGGCATACGATATGATAAAATTCTCCATCAATATCCATCGGGGATGTTTTGGCGGGTGTGCATTCTGCACCATTTCCGCACATCAAGGAAAATTCATCGTCAGCCGTAGCAAAGAATCCATTCTGAGGGAGGTAAAAGAGGTAACTCAGTTGCCGGACTTTAAAGGATACTTAAGCGATCTAGGTGGTCCTTCCGCCAATATGTATCAGATGAAAGGGAAAGACGAGTCTATCTGTAAGAAATGCAAGCGTCCGTCCTGTATCCATCCGAAAGTCTGCCCGAACCTGAACTCAGACCATCGCCCGTTATTGGATATTTATCACGCGGTAGATGCCTTGCCCGGCATTAAGAAATCATTTATAGGCAGCGGGGTACGTTATGACTTATTATTGCATCGGAGTAAAGATGAGGCCATCAACCGCAGTACCGCCGAATATACCCACGAATTGATTGTCAAGCACGTTAGCGGCCGACTGAAAGTTGCTCCGGAACATACAAGTGAACGGGTATTATCCGTAATGCGCAAACCTCCTTTCGAGCAGTTTGAAACATTCAAAAGGATATTCGACCGAATCAATAAAGAGGAGAACCTGCGTCAGCAACTGATTCCGTATTTTATTTCCTCGCATCCCGGATGCAAAGAAGAAGATATGGCGGAACTTGCCGTTATTACCAAACGGCTGGATTTTCATTTGGAACAAGTGCAGGACTTCACCCCCACCCCTATGACAGTAGCCACGGAAGCATGGTACACCGGATACCATCCCTACACGCTGGAACCGATATTCAGCGCCAAGACTCAACGGGAAAAACTGGCACAACGTCAATTCTTCTTCTGGTACAAGCCGGAAGAACGGAAAAATATCATTAATGAATTGAGACGTATCGGGCGAGGGGATTTAATAGATAAGCTATACGGAAAGAGGTAACGCAACAATCTCCTGCAATACGCTAACCGCTGTCTCCACATTCGACACATCTTTAATCAGCATACTCCGTTTCCCGTTCTGCTCGCGAAGATCGCAACGGCGGGTATACTTCATCATATAATCAATCACCTTTCCGAAAGCCTGGCTCTGATAGAACGGGCTATCCGGATTGGAGACAAAGAACAATGTCATGCGTCCACCCTTCAAGAATATCTTCTCCGCTCCCAAACGTGCCGCCAACCGACGCAGAGGAACGATACGGAGCAATTCTTCCGTTTCCGGTGGAACAGGGCCGAAGCGGTCTTCCAGACGAGAACGGAAAGCTGCGACGTCTTTGTCCAATGTCAGACTGTCCAATTCGCGATAAAGCAACATACGCTCACTGCTACCGGTCACATAATTCGCCGGTAATAACAATTCCAAATCACTTTCCACCTGACATTCATCCACAAATCCTTCACCGCTGATCTGCCCTTCCCCTTTGATTTCCTCCGCATACAAATCTGCAAATTCATCGTTCTTCAGTTCATGAACAGCTTCACTGAGAATCTTCTGATACGTCTCATATCCCAAGTCGGCAACAAATCCGCTTTGTTCCGCCCCCAACAGATTACCGGCTCCGCGAATATCCAAATCCTGCATGGCAATGTGGATACCGCTTCCCAAATCGCTAAAGTTCTCAATCGCTTGAAGGCGCCGCTTTCCCTCTGCGGTAAGACTGCTTAACGGAGGAGCCAACAGATAACAGAACGCTTTCTTATTGCTACGTCCTACCCGCCCACGCATCTGATGAAGATCGCTCAAGCCGAAATTCTGCGCTTGATTGATTATAATCGTATTTGCATTCGGGATATCAATACCGCTCTCAATAATGGTAGTCGCCAAAAGGACATCATAATCATAATTGACAAAATCCAGAATAATCTTTTCCAATTGCGCCGGCTCCATCTGTCCGTGACCGATAGCCACACGGCAATCCGGAATGTGACGCTCAATCATCGCTTTCAGTTCCGGCAAATTAGCTATCCGGTTATTGACAAAAAACACCTGGCCGTTACGGCTCATTTCAAAATTAATCGCATCCGTAATCACCTCCTCATTAAAGGTATGCACCTCTGTCTGGATCGGATAACGGTTAGGCGGAGGCGTAGAGATAACACTCAGATCGCGCGCACCCATCAGCGAGAACTGAAGCGTACGGGGAATCGGAGTAGCGGTCATTGTCAATGTATCCACGTTCACTTTCAGCTGCCGCAACTTTTCCTTTACAGAGACTCCGAATTTCTGTTCTTCATCAACAATCAGCAATCCCAAGTCTTTAAATTGGACGTCTTTTCCCAAGATGCGGTGAGTACCTATCAGTATATTGACATCCCCCTCCTTCAATCCTTTCAACACAGCTTTAGATTGTGCGGCCGTACGTGCACGGCTCAAATATTCCACCCTGCAAGGCAATCCTTTCAAGCGGTCGCGGAATGTCTGGAAATGCTGGTAAGCAAGCACCGTAGTCGGCACAAGCACAGCCACCTGCTTATTATCGGCAACCGCCTTGAAAGCCGCACGGATGGCAACCTCCGTCTTTCCAAATCCCACATCCCCACAGACCAGACGATCCATCGGACGATCACTCTCCATATCCGCCTTGACATCAATTGTCGCTTTGCTCTGGTCCGGCGTATCTTCATAAATAAAGGAAGCTTCCAGCTCACGCTGCAAGAAACTATCCGGACTATAAGAGAAGCCCTTTTCCTGGCGGCGCTGCGAATACAGCTTAATCAGATCACGGGCAATATCTTTTATCTTACTCTTTGTACGCTCTTTCAGTTTCTCCCACGCACCCGTGCCCAATTTATTAAGTCGGGGAGCCTCTCCCTCTTTTCCTTTGTATTTGGAAACTTTGTGCAAAGAATGAATAGAAACAAATACCACATCATCATTCTGAAAAACCAGTTTCAGGACTTCTTGCGTAGTATCTCCATTCGGAATACGCACCAGACCGGAGAAACGTCCGATACCATGATCCGTATGCACCACATAATCGCCCGGAGTAAACTGGTTCAATTCTTTCAAGGAAAGGGCCACCTTTCCCGAACGGGCTTTATCACTCTTCAGATTATACTTATGGAAACGGTCGAATAACTGATGGTCTGTAAACACACACAGCCTCAACGTATTATCAACGAACCCTTCGTGAATGGTACGCTCAACAGGAGTAAATTGTATCTTATCACCACGATCCTCAAAAATAGCCTTGATACGATCCGTTTGCTTCGTGCTGTCGCTACATATATAAAGCAGATAACCTTTCTCCAGATACTCTTTGAAAGAGGAAGCCACCAAATCGAAATTCTTGTGAAAGATAGGCTGGGCGGATGTACTGAAAGAGACACTGGCTTCCGGCGTTCCGGTTGGCTTGTTACCAAATTCCAACCGACGGAAATCAAGAGCGCGTACAGTAAACTCACTGCCATCGATCAATTTTCCCTCCAACGTAATTCCCCCATTCTCTTCGGCTTCCTGAACGGCTATTGCCTGCGGAGTCAACGCCTCATCATGCACCACTTGGATTCGCTCGCGCAACCAAAGAAAGTCACGCATGGCGAGCACGGTTTCTTTCGGAATAAAATCCAGAAAAGAAGTGGTTACCTCTCCCGTCACTGCCAAATCCGGAACGATAGACACTTCCTTTTTCTTCTCACGGGACAACTGAGACTCCACCTCAAAGGTACGGACACTCTCTACTTCATCACCGAAAAAGTCAATACGATAAGGATATTCCGAAGCAAAAGAGAAAACATCGATTATGCTGCCACGAACGGCATATTGTCCCGGCTCATATACATAATCCACATATTCAAAACCATAACTATGCAACACATCCGTTATAAAAGTAGTATCCACCTTTTCACCCACACTCAGTTTCAAGGTCTTATTGCTCAGTTCCTTACGGGATACCACTTTCTCAGCCAACGCATCGGGATAAGTGACGATACACAAACCTTTCTCTCCTTTCTGCAGACGGCTCAGCACCTCCGTACGCAAAATCTCATTGGCTGCGTCTTTCTGTCCGTACTTGATGGAACGCCGGAAAGAAGACGGGAAAAAAAGCACCGTTTCCGAGCCTAATACCTGTGTCAGGTCGTGATAAAAATACCCGGCTTCTTCAAGATCACCCAAGATAAACACAAACGGGCAACCACCCTCTTGCACCAATACAGAAGAAAAAAGGGAAGCAGCAGACGCATACAGTCCTCCACAAAAAACAGTTTGAACAGAAGTGTCCTTCAACAAGCGCTTCATTACTGCCGTATTGGGGTGGGCAGCATATTGTTGTTGCAACTCAGTTATTGTCATACCTATAAAATTTCACCACAAAAGTACAAAAAAGATTGGGAGTACATACTTTAAAAATGGAAGTATTATCAAGAAATACACAGTAAGAATTACCGAACTACGGGCTCAGCGCCATTGAGACGTGGGCTGAGTCTCGGTGAAGCGTGGGCTCAGTATCGCTCAGACGTGGGCTTACCTCCCGTAAGGTGTGGGCTTAATTCCGGTGAGGTACGGAGTTATCCATAATGAGCCGCAGAACACGTTAAATATTCCTTAGTTCATCTATAACTAAAGGAAAAGAACTACTTTTGTTCTTAAATATTATAGTATCTATATGCAGACATCAGACAGCATTGTAATTATTCCTACTTATAACGAACGAGAGAATATCGAAAATATTATCCGTGCCGTTTTCGGACTTCCCAAAGTATTCCATATTCTGGTAATAGAAGACGGTTCGCCCGACGGAACGGCAACTATTGTAAAAACCCTGCAACAAGAGTTTCCCGAACGCTTGTTTATGATCGAGCGTAAAGGAAAGTTAGGATTAGGAACCGCCTACATCACCGGATTCAAATGGGCATTGGAACATACGTACGAATATATCTTTGAGATGGACGCCGATTTCAGCCATAATCCGAACGATTTGCCCCGTCTGTACCAAGCCTGTGCGGAACAGGGAGGCGACGTATCCATCGGTTCCCGGTACGTCAGTGGGGTAAACGTAGTAAACTGGCCGATGGGGCGGGTACTCATGTCCTATTTCGCTTCCAAATACGTGCGGTTTATCACAGGAATTCCCGTGCACGATACCACCGCCGGATTCGTCTGCTACCGTCGCCAGGTATTGGAAACGATAGATTTAGACCACATCCGCTTCAAAGGATACGCCTTTCAGATTGAGATGAAATTCACAGCTTATAAGTGCGGCTTCAAAATCATTGAGGTCCCGGTGATATTCATCAATCGCGAATTGGGTACTTCCAAGATGAATAGCAGCATCTTTGGAGAAGCCATATTCGGTGTGATTAAATTAAAAGTAAATAGTTGGTTCCATAAATTCCCGCAAAAGAAATGAAACGTACACTGATTCAAAATGCCATTATTGTCAACGAAGGAAGAACAGTTCCGGGTTCGGTTGTGATTGAAGACGAGAAAATCGCCGAGATATTGGTTGGTGAAGAAAAAGCGTCTGCCCCATGTGATGAAATAATAGATGCAACCGGATGTTATCTTTTGCCGGGTGCCATTGACGAGCACGTACACTTCCGCGATCCCGGTCTTACCCATAAGGCGGATATTATCACCGAAAGCCGTGCTGCCGCGGCGGGTGGCGTCACCTCAATCATGGATATGCCGAATACCAATCCACAGACCACCACTTTGGAAGCTCTTGATGAGAAATTCGCTTTATTAAGCGAGAAATCCGCCGTCAACTATTCCTGTTATTTCGGAGCAACCAACAACAATTACACTCAGTTTGCAAAGTTGGACAAACACCGTGTCTGTGGCGTTAAACTGTTCATGGGTTCAAGTACCGGTAATATGCTGGTAGACCGGATGGCCAGTCTGCGCAATATCTTTGGCGGTACCGATTTGCTTATCGCCGCCCATTGTGAAGATCAGGGAATCATCAAAGAAAATACGGATAAATTCAAGAAAGAGTACGGAGAAGATGTCCCGCTGTCCCTTCATCCGCTCCTACGTTCGGAGGAAGCCTGTTACCGTTCTTCGGAGCTGGCGGTACAACTGGCACGTGAAACAAATGCCCGCCTGCATATCATGCACATCTCCACTGCCAAAGAGCTCAGTCTGTTCTCAAACGCTCCTCTGTCACAGAAACGAATCACGGCAGAAGCCTGTGTTTCTCATCTGCTTTTCACAGAGGAAGATTACCGGACACTGGGCGCACGCATCAAATGCAACCCCGCCATCAAAACAGCAAAAGACCGGAAGGCCCTGCAGGAGGCTGTCAATAGCGGTTTGATAGACGCCATCGCAACAGACCACGCTCCGCACCTGCTAAGCGAGAAAGAAGGAGGAGCATTGAAAGCGATGTCGGGAATGCCAATGATTCAGTTTTCACTGGTCAGTATGTTGGAACTAGTGGACAAAGGAGTATTTACAATAGAGAAAGTGGTAGAGAAGATGGCTCATGCTCCTGCCCAAATGTACGAAATACAGAATCGGGGATTCATCCGGAAAGGTTATCAAGCAGACCTTGTGCTAGTACGTCCGGACAGCAATTGGACGGTAACGGCAGACTGCATTTTAAGTAAATGCAAATGGAGCCCGTTGGAGGGACATACATTCAATTGGAAAGTAGAAAAGACTTTTGCAAACGGGCATCTGCTATATAATAACGGAAAGATAGACGAGAACTATCGTGGACAAGAGTTAAGGTTCAGATAGTAAGTGAATTTCTCAAACAGAAAAACAAGCCCCATTATGCAACCTACAGTCTTATCTTATAAAATACATACGGTCGCCCCCTACATCAACTGGATTTACTTTTTCCACGCATGGGGGTTCCAACCGCGTTTCGCGGCTATCGCCAACATTCACGGATGCGATGCCTGCCGTGCCGTATGGCTGACCACTTTTCCGGAAGAAGAACGGAATAAAGCCTCCGAAGCCATGCAGCTTTTCAAAGAGGCCAACCGTATGCTGGATCTGCTCGACAAGGATTATGAAGTAAAGACAATCTTCAAGCTCTGTAAAGCAAACTCCGACGGAGACAATCTGGTGATTGAAAAGGAACAAGACCAATACATCACGTTTCCTTTACTCCGCCAGCAAACACCTAAAAGAGATGGCAGTCCATTCCTTTGTTTAAGTGATTTTGTGCGCCCGTTATCTTCCGGCATAGCCGATACGATCGGCGCTTTCGCCGCTTCCATCGATGCGGATATGGAAGGGCTTTACGAGCAAGATCCCTACAAACATCTGCTTGTCCAAACTCTTTCCGACCGTCTGGCTGAAGCTGCTACGGAAAAGATGCATGAGTATGTACGAAAAGAAGTATGGGGATATGCGAAAGATGAAAATTTAAGCATTGAGGATTTGCTAGTTGAAAAATATCAAGGTATTCGTCCGGCGGTCGGTTATCCGTCTTTGCCCGACCAATCCGTCAATTTCCTATTGGACGAACTATTGGATATGAAACGGATAGGCATCTCACTGACCGAAAACGGGGCAATGTATCCTCACGCGTCCGTCTGCGGACTTATGTTCTCACATCCGGCTTCCGAATATTTTTCAGTAGGGAAGATTGGAGAAGACCAACTCGAAGATTATGCCCGCCGCCGGAATAAGAGTGTGGCAGAGATACGCAAATTCCTGGCTGCCAATTTACAATAACGCTCATGAGGGAACAGTCGGCAGAAACAGACAGGCCTGTTGAACAAGAATTCTTGTCGGTCATCCGTGAATATGAACGGGTGATCTATAAGGTGTGTTATCTGTACGCCAATCCCAATGCCCCTCTCAATGACCTTTACCAGGATGTTGTGCTGAACCTTTGGAAAGCCTATCCCAAATTCAGGAAAGAGTGTAAAATATCGACATGGATTTATCGTATTGCCCTCAACACCTGTATCAGTTTTTATCGCAAGGAAAAGAATATACCGGAGATTGTCAGCCTCACCAAAGAGATTGACTGGAGTATCGAAGCGCACGATCCGGTCAATGAAATGCTGAAACAGCTTTACCGGATGATCAATCAATTGGGGCAACTCGACAAATCTATCATCCTGCTCTATCTCGAAGAGAAGAGTTACGAGGAGATTGCGGAGATTACCGGACTGACGGTAACGAATGTGGCTACCAAGTTAAGCCGCATCAAAGACAAACTAAAAAAAATGAAAAAGGAAGACTAAAGATATATGGAACTGGAAGAATTGAAGAAATCCTGGAATGTACTCGATGAGCACCTGAAGGACAAAGAGCTCATTAAAGAAGAGGAACTTTCGAAATTGCTGGGACATACCGGCAAGGGCATTCATGCCATTGCCAATCTGAACATAAAGCTGATTCTGATTTCCCTGCCGATACTGATCCTGTTCTTGGCGGAAGTCCTGTTGCACAACAGGCTGAACCTTATCTATATCATTATCCTTCTTGCCTGGATTCCCGCACTTTGCTGGGATATCGTCACTACCCGCTACCTCCAGCGGACCCGAGTAGACGAAATGCCTTTGATAGAAGTAATCAGCCGTGTCAACCGCATCCACCGATGGACCATCAGAGAGCGTCTGTTTGCCATCTTTTTCCTTCTGGTATTGGCTGTTCTTTCATTCATTTACTGGCAAGTATGGCAATACGGTATAGGCATGATTTCCTTTTTTGTCCTGTTATGGGGAGGCGGTCTCGGACTGATCTTATGGATTTACCGCAAGAAGTTCCTAAACCGTATCCACGAAATCAAAAAGAATCTGAACGAATTAAACGAATTCAGATAATAAAGAGGAAAGAGTGTGCTTATCCTACAACGCTAAGCACACTCTTTCCATTCACTTTCTTGTGTACCTGCACTTGAACGGAAATCCGTTCGCTCATTTCCTGCACATGAGAGATCACGCCTATTTTTCTTCCCTGCATTTGCAGTTGCTCCAATGCTTCCATAGCCGTACGCAGGCTTTCCGCATCCAAAGATCCGAACCCTTCGTCTATAAAAAGCGACTCCACCTTCAAATTATTACTGGATAAAGATGACAATCCCAATGCCAATGCCAGCGAGATTAAGAATGATTCGCCTCCGGAAAGGGAATAAACCGTTCGTATCTCATCGCACATATCACAGTCGACAACCTGCAAGGCCAATGTACCGGGAACCTGTTGCAATTTATAGCGTTTGGAAAGATAAGACAAATGTTTGTTGGCATGAAGCAATAACAGATTCAAGGTATAACTTTGCGCTATGACTTTGAATTTTGCTCCATCCGCACTGCCAATCAGCTTATTCAACTTTGCCCAACGATCGGCAACCGATTGTTTCTCTGAAAGTTCTTTTGCTATCTGCTCCACCGCCGCTTTATTCTTAGCCTGCTGCAACAAACGGGCTTCAATAATGGAAAGACTGCGTTCCGTATTCAGATTCTCCTCCTGTTGTTTATTTATTGCTTCCGGAAGCTGTTCGGGGAATTCGATTTGCTTCTGCCGCACTTGCAACTCTTCAATAGACAAAGCAATCTGTTTCAGCTCTCCTTGCAAGCCGGAAAGTCCGTTTTGAGCTGTCTCTACCTCCTTACGGGCTTTCTCCAACGCCAAATTCAATTCTCCTTCCCTCCTTGCTACGGCGGCTTCCGCCTCATCGGCACTCTTTCCTTTCAATAAGCCCGAACGTTCCCGACGAAGTGTATCCAATGCTTTCTCTATCACCTCAAAACGCTTTTGTTCGGCAATCGCGGCATTCTGTAATAGCACCGACTGTTCATTGGCAGCCGATACCTTTTGCATGGCTAAACGGCATTGGGAAACATTCTCACGCAAGGCTTCATAATGCGAACGCAGCTTCTTTATCTCTTCATCACCCCGCTGCCATTCCGCATACAGATTACGGTATTCTAAAATAAGCTTCGCCAGTTCTCCCAAGCGTTGTTGTATCTGTTCCTCATTTCCGGTGTCGGCGCTTTCTTTTTGGAAAGCCGACAATTGTTCACGTACCTGCCCCGCAATCATCTTCTGATGTGCCAAATCACGTTGCAAGGCAATGCTCCGGTTGTTCACCTGCTGATAAACCGCTGTTGCCGCATTATACTCCTGCTCCATATTCCGGAAAAGAGTATCCACCACTTCCTGTTCCCGATGATACGGATGCGAAGTACTACCACAAACCGGACAGGCTTCTCCTTCCTCCAATTGCCGCCTCAAAGCTTTCACATCCTTCCCTACCGCCATGCGGGCGTTTTCATAAAGACGTTGTACTGTTTTCAAGGCAACTTCCCGTTCCGAAAGCTCCTTCGAACAATCTGCCGTCTCTTTTTCCAAATGCTCTATTTCCGACACCGCCTTCTTCAACGCTTCCGTCAATTGCCGGATATTCTGCTGACGTGCCAATTCTTTCTGCAACTTGACCTGTTCTTCAGCTAACGACGGATATCCGAAAGCATTCAACCGCTCCAGGCGTTTTTCGTTCGTTTCTATTCCGGCAGACAAATTTCCCTCTTCCTGCCGTAAAGTTTCTTCCACCTGTTCAAGCAGCAGACTGTCTTCCGTCCCTGCAACATTCAATAGACGACGTAAGGTCTGATAAGACAAATGCAACTGTTCCTCAACCATCCGTTTTCTCTTGTCCTGCTCCTGCACCTGCTTGCGGGCTGCCTGCAATAGTTGTTGGGACTGTATATAACCCTCTTGTTGGGACTGTATCTGCACATCCAGTTGACGGGCTCGCTTCAAGTCCGGCTGTATAGCTTCCCATTGGGCTTTGAAACGAACCAAGCCTTCCTCCTGCGAGGCCAATGTGTCCAAAGCGGTCTTTAGTCTGGCCTGTTCTCCTTGTTCCTCTTTCTGCTTCTTTGTCCGGAGTTCCTCTTGCGTCTTCAATGAACGGACAACATTCAACTGCGCATTCTGTTCCGCCAGCAATTTGATTCCTTCCGAACGCTTTTCAGCCAACAACTCTTTTCCTTTCTGCAAGGCAAGCTGTTCCTCTTCCGGAATCAATTCAATCACACTCATCTTATTATGAATCAAAGCTACCTCTTCCTGCGCTGCCTTATTCCGGGCAAACACTTCCTGCGAAATGAAAGAATACACTCCGGTCCCCGTCAGTTTTTCAAGCAACTCCGCCTTAGCCGCTCCTTTAGATTTCAAGAAAGTGGCAAAGTCATTCTGAGCTAACAATACGGTACGGGTAAACTGCTCATACGTCAGCCCGATCAACTCAACCAATTGTGCCAGCAACTCCTTCTTCGTCCCTTGAAATTCTTTCCCCGTATCCAGCTCCTTCACCTCCATCATTTGCGGCTGCAAAGAGCCGCTCACTTTATTCCGTGTACGTCTCACCGACCAACAAGAGCGGTAACGGTGTCCGTCCACTCCCAGAAAATCAACTTCTGCATAACCGTCACTTGTGCCACGACGCAACAGGTTACGCACATCGGACTGATTAATCCGGTTATCTCCTACATCCGCCAGATTCACACTTTCCACCGAAGCGGCGAAACGGGGCGCTTTATCATACAACGCCAGACATAACGCATCCAACAAGGTTGACTTTCCCGCTCCCGTAGGACCAGAAATAGCGAATATGCCGGCCGATCGCAATGGCTCAGCGGTGAAATCCACTTCCACCGTCCCTTCAATGGAAGTAAGATTCTTCAATCGTATAGCTAATATTTTCATCTTTCCTCCTCTTCTTCTTTACGGGTGGCAGCCAGATAGGCTTCCTGAAACAAATCAACCAAATCCTCCGGCATTTCTGACTGATAAATCTTCTCAAATGCAGACTGTGCAATCTGCAACGGTGACATCTCCTGTAATCCTTTTTTCCAGTCCGTCTCCTCTTTCTCCACATTTTCCGCACCAGTACGGTAAGAAGAGACAATGCGTGCCAAGCGATAATTTTTATCCGCCAAAACATCCTCTATCTCCTGCCGGAGCATGGGTTCGGGCTCTTCCAGCAAAACCTTCACTTCCAGATAGGGAGCGGTTCCTTCCGTCTCCGGCAATCCGCCCAACATCTCCAATATCTTTTCAGGCAATTCCGGCTCACCGTTCGGAACGCTTATCAAAGGTATTGATTTCGGACATTCTATCCACCGGATATCTACCGCACACCCTTCGTCAAAAGTCACCATTACCACTCCGTGATGATAATGCTTTTCGGCAAAAGACATCGGAATCGGACTTCCCGCATAGCGTACATTCTCCCGACCGGATACCCGTTGCGCTTTATGAATATGTCCTAGAGCCGTATAAGCGATCTGTTCGGGAAAAGCATCCGGTGACACGCATTCCAGTCCGCCTATCACTGTGCGTTCACTATAATCCTTTTCTGCAATCTCCGAACCGGTAGCTTGCAGATGACCTATGGCAAGAATGGCCTGATTCGGCTTACGGCGTTTCCACAACCTTCGCAAAAGCTGCGTATAAAGTTCACGAACCCCTTCCGCATAAGGATTCCCCTCTGTCTGCACTACCGGATAATCTCCTTGACGCAAAAAAGGAACCGCCATACAAAGTAATTCAACTTCTCCCTGCCGGTTCTTCAGTTCCACGCATAGATGGTCGTAATCAACCGCTCCGCCTTCCAGCTTACGTACCACTCCCCTGACCTCTGTTCTCATAGCCTGCAACAAAGGTAAAGGAGCCTCCAGACGTGCCGCCGAATCATGATTTCCGGCAACAATCACAATTTGCAGATTGGGATTCTCCGCTGTAACCCGGTATATAAACCAATAATATATACTTTGGGAAGCAGCCGAAGGATTGGAAACATCAAACACGTCTCCGGCTATAATCAATGCATCAATCTCCTGCCGGAGGATTTCTCCCGCCAGCCAATCTAAAAACGCCTCATGCTCCTCCGTACGGTCATAACCGAAGAACGTTTGCCCCAAGTGCCAATCGGCAGTATGTAATATACGTATCATATTTTTAACAGCTATCTCTAATAACGAGAGACAAAAATAACACAATCGAAAAGATTATATGGTATCCGCATCTCTTTTTTACAATAATCATGTATATTTGCAATGTAAAAATCCAACCCTATGAAGATACTTTATTATATTTATCAGATTTGCATCGCTTTACCTATATTATTAGTGTTGACTATCCTTACGGCACTCGTCACCATCGTAGGTTCTCTTTTGGGAGGAGCCCACATCTGGGGATATTATCCGGGAAAAATATGGTCACAATTAATCTGTCTGTTCCTGTTGATTCCCGTAAAGATTCAAGGGCGTGAAAAGTTGCATGATAAGACTTCCTATATTTTTGTACCCAACCATCAAGGTTCATTCGACATATTCCTGATCTACGGTTTTATCGGAAGAAACTTTAAATGGATGATGAAAAAAAGTCTGCGTAAACTACCATTCGTTGGAAAAGCCTGCGAAAGCGCAGGGCACATTTTTGTAGACCGGTCCGGTCCGAAGAAAGTGTTGGAAACGATCCGGCAGGCAAAGGACTCTTTGAAAGACGGAGTATCTTTGGTCGTTTTCCCGGAAGGTGCTCGTACTTTCACCGGACACATGGGGTATTTCAAGAAAGGAGCTTTTCAATTGGCGGATGACTTACAACTGGCAGTAGTGCCCGTCACCATTGACGGCTCATTTGAGATCCTCCCGCGTACAGGCAAATGGATACACCGTCACCGCATGATTCTCACGATTCATGAGCCTATTCCGCCTAAAGGAAAAGGTATGGAAAATATCAAAGCGACTATGGCGGAAGCATACGCTGCCGTTGAAAGTGCCTTACCGGAGAAATATAAGGGAATGATAAAGAACGAAGATCAAGACCGGTAATAGAGAAGTTATATTCACTTCTTTACCGAAGCATTTTCTTCCAGACGCTTGTGCTCTTCTATCAGTTTCATATTCTCTTTCGCCTTCGAAAGGAACTCTCTTACCAGCTTATTGCTTTTAAAAGAATAAGGAGCGTCTTTTATGATGTCATCTATCTGCGGAGTCATAATAGGATAAGGCAACGAACTGCAAAGCATGATAAACACATTGGGTCCCAACACATTTTCGTAGTTGGTGGAAATGAAAGTTTTCACATATTGATTCATCTCTTTCATCAGCGAATCTCCTTCCACTGCCAATTGTGAATGAATCTCATCCAAATCACCTCCGTCCATCACCATACGGGTTTCTTTCTGTTCCAACTCTCCGATACTTTCCTCCAGTCGGTTCCTTTTCTCAATAAACTCGTATAGTGCCGTATTCAAAGGAGTACCCACCGCTTTGATATCCGAATTACTGATATTTACCTTGATTTTTCCATTTTCCAGCACAATCGGCATGATGCTTTCATCATCCATATAAAGTGTCACCATTTGTACGGAGTCGACTTTGCCTTTCATGGAGAACAGACCGTGCGCTACCTCGGCAGAATCCAGTTTCACCCATTCACCATCACGCATGGACTTAAGATACAGCATTTTTCCATCCAGACTATTCACGGAAGATGTTCCTTCGATCTTGTACTTATTAGTGCAGGAAGCCAGAAACGGGAGCAAAAACAATAAAGGTAAAAGTTTATTCACGTTCGTCTATTCATTTGATTCTGCGTGCAAAGGTACAACCGATTCATTTTTCAGAGAAACATTTTATCAATATTTAAATCTTGTAAGTCTCTTTTCTTTAATAATCCTTATAAACATACGGAGAAGGCTTTTTTTTTCATTTAGTTTACCTAATTTTGCGGTTATGAAAACATCAACTTATGCCCCTTTTGCCAAACCGCTTTATGTGATGGTAAAGCCGGTGGGTGCCGTATGCAACCTAGCCTGCGACTATTGCTACTATTTGGAAAAGGCGAATCTATACAAAGAAAACCCGAAACACGTAATGAGCGATGAACTTTTGGAAAAATTCATCGACGAGTATATTAACTCACAAACCATGCCGCAGGTGCTTTTCACCTGGCACGGAGGTGAAACGCTGATGCGCCCGCTTTCTTTCTATAAGAAGGCTATGGAGTTGCAAAAGAAATATGCTCGCGGACGTACCATCGACAACTGTATTCAGACGAACGGAACAATGCTCACCGACGAATGGTGCCAGTTCTTTCACGACAACAATTGGCTGGTAGGAGTTTCCATCGACGGCCCACAGGAGTTTCATGACGAATACCGTAAAAACAAAATGGGCAAACCTTCCTTCGTGAAAGTGATGCAGGGTATCAATCTGCTGAAAAAACACAATGTAGAATGGAATGCAATGGCCGTTGTCAATGACTTTAACGCTGACTATCCGCTGGACTTCTATCATTTTTTCAAAGAGATAGATTGTCATTATATACAGTTTGCCCCTATCGTCGAACGTATTCTTCCGCATCAAGACGGACGGCATCTCGCCTCTCTTGCCGAAGACAAGGAAGGAAAATTGGCCGATTTCTCCGTCACTCCGGAGCAATGGGGCAATTTCCTGTGTACTCTTTTTGACGAATGGGTGAAAGAAGACGTAGGCAACTACTACATACAGATATTCGACTCTACGCTGGCAAACTGGATGGGTGAACAGCCGGGAATATGTACGATGGCAAAAACTTGCGGACACGCCGGTGTTATGGAATTCAACGGTGATGTATATTCATGCGACCACTTCGTTTTCCCCGAATATAAACTGGGAAACATCTATAATCAGACATTGGTGGAAATGATGCACAGTGAACGCCAACATCACTTCGGCAACATGAAATACCAATCTCTCCCCACACAGTGCAAGGAATGCGAATTCCTGTTTGCCTGCAACGGAGAATGTCCGAAGAATCGCTTCAGCCGTACATCGGAAGGCGAACCCGGCTTGAATTATCTGTGCAAAGGATATTACCAATTCTTTAAGCACGTAGCGCCTTATATGGATTTCATGAAGAATGAATTAATGAACCAACGTCCACCTGCCAATATCATGGAAGCTTTGAGAAGTGGAGAGTGGAAAGTGGAGAGTTGAGAGTGGAAAAGACAAAATAGAATCATAAATATTTTAATTATCAGCATTAAAGAATGAATAGACTAAAACTTTATTTATTGGCGCTGACTGCGCTAATCGTATGTTCCGCTAAAGCGGATGAAGGTATGTGGTTATTGCAGCTAATGCAACAGCAGCATTCCATAGACATGATGAAAAAACAAGGCTTGAAACTGGAAGCGCAAGATTTATATAACCCACATGGAGTTTCCCTAAAAGACGCTGTCGGTATCTTCGGAGGAGGCTGTACCGGAGAGATTATCTCACCGGAAGGATTGATCCTGACCAATCACCATTGCGGATATGCTTCCATCCAACAACATAGCAGCGTTGAACACGATTATCTGACGGATGGTTTCTGGGCTACTTCCAGAGAGATGGAACTTCCTACTCCGGGATTGAAATTTACATTTATCGAACGTATCGAAGATATCACTGATATTGTCAATGCTAAGATTGCAGCTAAAGAAATCACCGAGACTGAATCATTCAGCGGTGCATTTCTCCAGAAACTGGCAGAAGAGCTGTATGCAAAAAGTGATCTGAAAGATAAGAAAGGAATCGTACCGCAAGCACTCCCATTCTATGCCGGAAATAAATTCTATATGTTCTATAAGAAAGTATACCCGGATGTGCGTATGGTGGCAGCTCCTCCTTCTTCTATCGGTAAGTTTGGCGGAGAAACAGATAACTGGATGTGGCCCCGTCATACCGGTGACTTCTCTATGTTCCGTATTTATGCGGATGCCAACGGAGAACCGGCAGAATACAGTACAAGCAATACTCCCTTGAAAACAAAAAAACATTTGCCTATTTCTATCAAGGGCTTGAAAGAAGGAGACTATGCCATGATTATGGGATTTCCCGGAAGTACAAGCCGTTATCTGACCGTATCGGAAGTAAAAGAACGCATGGAATCGGAAAACGAGCCGCGCATCCGCATCCGTGGAGCCCGTCTGGCTGTTTTGAAAGAAGCAATGAACGCCAGTGACAAGATCCGTATTCAATATGCCAACAAATATGCAGGTTCCAGCAACTATTGGAAAAATTCCATCGGAATGAACAAGGCAATTATCGATAATGATGTATTGGGCACAAAAGCGGCACAGGAAGCCAAATTCGCTGAATTTGCCAAAAAGCAGAACAATACCGATTATGCGGAGGTAGTGAAGAAGATAGATGACTTGGTGGCTAAGACAGCTCCTCTCAACTATCAGTTCACTTGTTTAAGAGAAACGTTCTTCGGAGCTATCGAGTTCGGAAGTACCCTGCTGTCCAAAACTCGGGAAGCATTGGTAGAAAAGAACGATTCTTTGATTAAAGTACGTATCGAAGCTCTGAAAGAGACATATGATGAGATTCATAACAAAGACTATGACCACGAAGTAGACCGTAAGGTGGCCAAAGCATTGTTCCCTCTTTATGCGGAAATGATTCCGGCAGAGCAACGTCCGTCTATCTACAAACTTATCGAACAGAAATATAAAGGCGACTATAATAAATTTATCGATGATATGTATGACAATTCCATTTTTGCCAATCGTGCAAACTTCGAGAAGTTTATCAAGAAACCGACCGTAAAAGCTATTGATAACGACCTGGCTTTGCAATATTGCCAGTCCAAATATGATTTACTCGAACAACTCATAGGACAGTTGAAGGATATGGACAAGGAATTGGCCTTATTACACAAAACCTACATCCGCGGTTTGGGTGAAATGAAATTACCTGTTCCTTCTTATCCGGATGCGAACTTTACAATCCGCCTGACTTACGGTAACGTGAAACCTTACGACCCGAAAGACGGTGTACACTATAACTACTACACTACTACCAAGGGTATTCTGGAAAAGGAAAATCCGGAAGATCGTGAGTTTGTCGTACCTGCCAAGTTGAAAGAGCTGATAGAGAAAAAGGACTACGGCCGTTATGCTTTGCCGAACGGTGATATGCCGGTTTGCTTCCTTTCAACCAATGACATCACCGGAGGTAATTCAGGCAGTCCGGTTCTGAATGAGAACGGAGAACTGATCGGTTGTGCATTCGATGGAAACTGGGAATCGCTGAGTGGTGATATCAACTTTGACAACAACCTGCAACGTTGCATCAATCTGGATATCCGCTATGTCCTGTTCATCTTGGAGAAATTAGGAAACTGCGGACATCTGATAAACGAAATGACAATTGTAGAATAAATGAAAAAACAAATCCTATTTGCAGTCTTTTCATTGGTAACGCTCAGTATCCACGCCGACGAAGGTATGTGGATGCTGACCGACTTGAAAACACAGAATGAAGTTGCCATGCGCGAGCTTGGACTTGAGATTCCTATTGAAGAGGTTTACAATTCCAACGGTCTTTCTTTGAAAGATGCAGTCGTACACTTCGGAGGAGGATGCACGGGAGAGGTTATCTCTTCCGAAGGATTGGTACTGACTAACCACCACTGTGGTTACGGAGCCATCCAGCAACACAGCAACGTGGAGCACGACTATCTGACAGAAGGCTTTTGGGCGATGAACCGCGATGCGGAGCTCCCTACTCCGGGACTGACCGTTACTTATATCGATCGGATTCTTGATGTGACGGATTACGTCAACGAGCAGTTGAAAAAAGATCCGGATCCTGACGGAATCAATTACCTGTCCCCCGGCTATCTTAGTAAAGTAGCGGAACGGTTTGCCAAAGCCGAGAACATAGAAGTTACTCCCGCTACCAAACTGGAGCTCAAAGCCTTTTACGGCGGGAACAAATATTATATGTTCATAAAAACCGTGTATAGTGATATCCGTATGGTCGGTGCCCCTCCTTCTTCCATTGGAAAGTTCGGAGCGGATACCGACAATTGGATGTGGCCGCGCCATACGGGTGACTTTTCGCTGTTCCGCATTTATGCGGACAGGAACGGAAAACCGGCAGCCTATTCGAAAGACAATGTACCGTTAAAAGTGAAGAAGCATCTCAGCATCAGTCTGGCCGGTGTACAAGAAGGTGATTTTACCTTTGTCATGGGATTTCCGGGACGTAACTGGCGATACATGATTTCCGATGAAGTGGAGGAACGGATGCAAACAACCAATTTCATGCGCCAACATGTACGTGGAGCACGTCAAAAGGTACTTATGGAGCAAATGCTTAAAGATCCTGCCGTACGTATTCATTATGCCAGCAAATATGCGTCATCTGCCAACTATTGGAAAAACGCGATTGGTATGAACGAAGGTTTGGTACGGCTCAAGGTTTTAGATACCAAGCGTGCACAACAAGAAGAACTCCTGGCACGCGGTCGTGAAAAAGGAGATGACTCTTACCAAAAAGCATTCGATGAAATCCGTTCCATTGTAGCTCATCGTCGTGATGCGCTCTACCATCAACAAGCCTTGAATGAAGCATTAGTGACAGCTCTTGACTTCATGCGTATTCCTTCCACTATGGAATTGGTAGCTGCCTTGAAATCGAAAGACAAGGGGCATATAAAAGAAGCGACTCAAAAACTGAAAAAGGAAGGTGAAAAATACTTCGCATCTGTTCCTTTCCCCGAAGTAGAACGGATGGTGGGAAAAGAAATGTTGAAAACCTATGCTAATTATATTCCGGCAGAACAACGGATCAATATCTTTGAAATCATCAATTCACGCTTCAAAGGAAGTATAGATGCATTTATCGACGAATGTTTCGAACATTCCATCTTCGGTAATCCCAAAAACTTTGAGAAGTTCATCAAAAAGCCAAGCCTATATAAGATAGGATATGATTGGATGATATTATTCAAATACTCCATTACCGACGGTATACTGAAAACTGCTATCGCCATGAAGGAAGCGAATCAGAATTACGATGCAGCCCACAAAGTATGGGTAAAAGGTATGATGGATATGAGAAAGGATAAGGGAATTCCTATTTATCCGGACGCAAATTCAACTTTACGGCTAACCTATGGTCAGGTACTTTCTTACGAACCGTTCGACGGAGCTGTTTATGACGCTCACACAACCCTCAAAGGAGTGATGGAAAAAGAAGATCAAGGCAATTGGGAATTTGTAGTTCCTCAGAAATTGAAGGAGTTATACACAGCCAAGGATTATGGGCGTTACGGTAAGAATGGTGAAATGCCCGTTTGCTTTATTGTAAACACCGACAATACGGGAGGAAACTCCGGCAGCCCGGTCTTCAACGGCAAAGGTCAGCTGGTAGGAACAGCTTTCGACCGTAACTTTGAAGGATTGACGGGCGACATTGCTTTCCGCCCGTCATCACAGCGCGCAGCCTGTGTCGACATTCGTTATACACTCTTTATTATAGATAAATATGCGGGAGCTTCCCACATCATTGATGAATTGACTATTGAGGAATAAAAACGGTTCGAAGTATATCTTCCGGCAAAATTGAACAAAAACAGAAATTTTCCGTTATATATAAAACAGAGTTTATATTTGCAGTCTTCAATGACTGACAGTTAATTTTAAGAAAGGAAAGATTTATGGAAAAGTTTGAAGATTTAATAAAGTTGCCGATGCCGGTTTTAGTAGATTTTTTTGCGGAATGGTGTGGACCCTGTAAAGCTATGAAACCTGTTTTGGAAGAGGTGAAACAGAACGTAGGTGATAAAGCGCGTATTGTAAAGATAGACGTTGACCAGCATGAAGAGCTGGCTACAAAATACCGTATACAAGCAGTACCGACCTTTATACTGTTCAAAGATGGAGAAGCTGTCTGGAGACATTCAGGTGTAATCCACAGCAGCGAACTGCAAGGGGTAATTGAGAAACATTATACATAAAAGATAAAATAACGAATGAAGAAAGTATTAGCAATGGTAGCTTTCGTCATGGTAAGCGTGATTATATACGCTTTCAATGACAAAGCTGAAACCAATCAAGGTAAAAAAGAAGTAACAGGTAACGGTGAAGTCGTCGTAATGAACAAGGAAATGTTTCTGAAAGACGTCTTCGATTATGAGAAATCAAAGGAGTGGAAATACAAAGGCGACAAGCCCGCCATTATTGACCTCTATGCCGACTGGTGCGGACCATGTCGGCAGACAGCTCCTATCATGAAAGAGTTGGCAAAGGAATATGCAGGGAAGATAATTATCTATAAAGTGAATGTAGACAAGCAGAAAGAACTGGCAGCCCTGTTCAATGCAACAAGTATCCCTTTGTTCGTATTCATCCCCATGAAAGGAGATCCACAGCTTTTCCGTGGAGCTGCCGATAAAGCAACCTACAAAAAAGCAATTGATGAATTTCTATTAAAGTAAAATCAAAAGTGACGGTATCCCATAAAGATATCGTCACTTTTTTATATCCTCGCATTTCTTATTTAAAATATCCTACCGGATGATTCATCATGGGAATCTGACTGTCTTTTAGCTTTAGCACTTTCTTCAACTGATTGCCATCCATCGATGCACGCGGCACTGTAGCCAATTTAGCGGAAGAACAAAAGATAGAAATGTTCTGTGAAACGATTCCTGCATCCATAGCTCCCATCAACTGGTTACGGGTATTCTTTGCATCTCCGAAACGAGAAACATCACTGACCAGAACCAAAGAGACAGGCACCGATTTCACAAAAGCCTGCCCACCTGCAACTGCGCTGCGATAATCTCCTTCAGCAACCAAAGTCAACTGATGATTTTGGGCATCATACAAATAACTTCCTTCCGGTAAAACAACATACACATCCACATCCTGTTTATTCAAAGCAGAAGGAGCTGTGCGTTTACCCGAGTCTTTGCGGTTAACTCCATTAGCAGCCCATAATAAATCCGAAAGATCCGACAAGCTCAAAGCCTTTGCAGCAAATTCCCGAGTAGAATGCCGTTCGGACAAGGCTTTCATTACCGAACCTGTACGGCCCAAGTTGGGTTTCGGCAACTTAATTACTTTTTCAGCAGCCAAAGCGACTACAGAAAACATCAAACAAACTAACAACAGTTGTACTTTTCTCATAATTGCGGCATTTAAAAGTTGATGAGCAAATATAAACAAAAAAGGTCTGCATTCGTATGAGAACACAGACCTTTTAAGAGTTATTATGAGGCTTGATTATTTATCACCGAAATAACGGTTGTACAAACCTTCAAAACCTTTACCGTGACGAGCTTCGTCTTTACACATTTCGTGTACAGTGTCGTGAATAGCATCCAAGTTCAAAGCTTTAGCACGGGTTGCGATACGTTTTTTATCTTCGCATGCACCTTGTTCAGCGTCTTTACGTTTCTGCAGGTTCGTTTTAGTATCCCATACGCAGTCGCCCAACAATTCTGCAAATTTAGCAGCGTGTTCGGCTTCTTCCCAAGCGTAACGCTTGAAAGCCTCAGCTACTTCAGGATAACCTTCACGGTCAGCCTGACGACTCATAGCAAGATACATACCAACTTCAGTACATTCACCCATGAAGTGGTTGTTCAGGTCCTTGATCATTTCTTCGTCACAACCTTTTGCCACACCGATAACGTGCTCGTCAGCAAAAGACAATGCACCACCTTCTACCTCAACAACTTCTACGAATTTGCTGGCAGGAGCTTTACACAAAGGACATTTCTCAGGAGCTGCGTCACCTTCATAAACGTAACCGCAAACAGTACATCTAAATTTTTTCATTTTCTTCTCAATTTTAAATTAATTAGTCAATACGTGTTTCTATATCTTTACTTAAGCAATTCTTGCAAATACCTTTATAATAATAATGAACCTCAGTAACTTGATGGCCTTCCATTTCCTGCTGCTCCACTTTCTTTATTGTCTCCGGACATTTCAAATCATAAATATGTCCGCAACGCCTGCACAGAAAATGAGAATGCATTGAGGTGTCCGCATCAAAATTCGTATTCTTTTCATCAATAGTAAGCATCAAAGCGGCTCCCTGCTCCGAGAATAATTTCAATGTATTATAAACCGTTGTCTTTGAAAGCGTAGGCATTGAAGGAGATAATGCTGTATATATATCATCAGCCGAAGGATGAATCGGATGCTCCATCAAAAACTCCATGATAGCGATACGCTGCATTGAAGGCTTTATATTATGTTCTATTAATCGGTCATACGGTTTCATAATTCTTCTCCTCTTTTCCAAACTTGTATTCATTACAATTATAAATCCAATGCAAAGATAGAAAGGAATTTGGAAATATCAAATAAATAGGATTCTTTTTATTCAAACATAACTAAAATCAAAAAAATGAGCGGAAGAAGGGATTTACCTTATTTCCGCTCATTTTTATCGAAAGGATACAATATATCAACGTTTTACAGCGCTTCTTGTGCCGTTTATTATTTTTTCCGGAACACCATCACAACGGGTATACACTTTAACTTCTTCCGGTATTTTCTTAGCCGTCCATGTCATCGTCTTCTGAGTTAAATTAGAGATAACATAAGAATACTCCCATTCATCATCCGTATCAAGTTGATAATAATAGGTACCACTGATAACACTCCCATATTCTTCATCATCAGTCAATTTAAAAGAACCTGGAATCTGCTGCGATACAGCGCTGTTCAGATTCGTATAAATCATATACGAACGTTTTCCGTCCTTTTCTTTACGATCAAAAGTTATATAATAGTAGCGGTTATCCCCATCCATCTTCTCACCATTCCACTCACTCAGACACCACGTTCCGGCGATATGAGCATAGTTTACCTCTAAAGTATCCGGGAGCTTCACTTCGTCATCATCTCCACATGACATACATATTGTCATAACGGCGAATAACATCATTTTTAAAATAGTTCTCATATACATATATCTTAATATTATTATCTATTGTGTTATTATTGCAATGTCAAGCTTACTTGTATTATACGCTCGGAAGGTCTACAGGATATTCCATCCAATACAAGACGAAAATCTATTTGTTGTTTCGGAGGCAGTAACCTACCATCAATTGAAAGGACTAAATCCGCCTCTGTATGTGGGGGTATTACGGACGGATCTGTGCGAAACTTTACATATTCCGGCAACATCAAAGCCGAAAGTTTCAAAGCACGATCTCCCGTGTTCACACAAACCAAACGTTCAACTCGTACTCCTTCCCTTGCCACATCCGGCAGTTGTAAAACTTTTGTTTTAAGTCCTAAGGTATTCCCTATTATATAAGGATATCCTTTCCACGGATTGGATGTAGGAAGTACTTTGCCTGTCAATACCAGCTTAGCTATAGGAGCACTGTCGGAAAGATTCGAATAAATAAAAGCATCTTTTATAAAATCACCCACTTGTTCGAAGGGATTAAATGTCAATTCTATCACTCCTTTCTCCCCCGGTTTTATAGGAACCGTACTGAATTTAGCAGCCGTACAACCACATGAGGTATTAATTTTCGTCACATACACAGTTTGTTTACTTACATTGCGATAGCGAAAATGATAAGTTACCGGAGCGTCATCTTCAGATAAAGTGCCAATATGAACGGAAGTCATATCAAAACACAGGACCTTTCCCGCTTTCCATATAGACGGATTCAATATGGAATCCAGTTTTTCTTGCCTACTTCCTCCCCTTTCCTGTGCAATCATCTGCACAGGAATGAGAATAAACAGTAAAATTGCTGCGGCAAAATATCTTTTCATAATCACATCCAGCTATTATTTTTACGTACAGTAATATAGAATTCCTGTTTGCTACCATCACTGGCTGTTACAGTCCCCTTCGTAGAACCGGCTTTTAAACCTTTCCATGAGAAAGTGACATTATCTTCTGTTGTCATAGTAGCAATAGAAACATCGGACACAGTACAAGTAAAAGTCATTTTCTCGCCATTCTTAAAATAGCGTGAATAATTAATTTTACTATTAGAATTTACCGCAATATACAAATTAGGAACGGTCATTTCAACTCCACCTCCTTCAACAGCCTTCAAGAGAGCGTATGCATCAACCATACCAGTTCCCATCCTACCGATATAAGTTGACGGTTCCATCTGTTGCGGAGAAACTTCTCCAAAACCGGAATAATTATACCAGTACACTTTTGTTTTTGTGAAGTATGGTTCTATTGGCTTAGCAGTATCCAATATCATCTGCCGAAACTCATCTGCACGAAAATGACGATGCAGTTTAGCCGCATAAGAAAGAGCCAAAGCAGCTACTCCCGATACGTGTGGACAAGCCTGAGACGTACCTTCCATATACCCATATCCATACGGTTCATCCATAGGTTCATCGATAGCGGAAGCAGGAAGTGTAGAATAAATTTTCCCTTTCTCATGTTTATGATAATCACTGTCACCACCCGGTGCGGCAATAGAAATCCCCTTATCAAAATTAGAGAAACAAGAGGGAGTACCATCTGCCGCTAATGCCGCAACCGAGATATAATCAGGATATGCCCCCGGATATCCAGCCATAGCAGAATATTCATTACCACCGGCAAATATCACTATACCTCCGTCAATAACCCCGTTAGGAGAACCTGCGTTGTGAATAAAGTAATCAAGCGCCTCTTTCTCTAATGGACAAGCAGCCAGCCATTCTTTATCAGATGTATAACCGGGACTATAGTTCAAAGCATTTGCCAAGCCGGAATTATATCCCCAACTACATTGTAGAATAACCGCCCCATTGTCAGCTGCATATTTAATGGCTTTCGCTTCCTGATATATAGTACACCCAAGAGGACCGGAGAATACTTGGCAAGTCATTATTTTAACACCGGGATTTTCCGATCCATTTCCTCCGGCAATGCCACTAATGCCAATACCATTATTTCTTGCAGCACTAATCACACCTGCAATATGAGTACCGTGCCCCGTATCATTGGCATCATCATATGAAATATAGCCTTTGTTGTCCACAAAGTTATATCCATACAAATCACCTGCGTAACCATTGTTATCCCCATCTTCTTTAGATGCAAACACTTCATTTTCATTCTTCCACATATTAGGCATTAAATCCGGATGATCATACATTACACCTTCATCCAAAACAGCCACAATGATTGATGGATCACCGGTGCAAAGCTTCCATGCTTCTTTACAATTCACATCCACACCAGCTACTGCGGGGTTCACCAAATCGCCTCTATCAGTTCGATCACCCTCTTGCAAAATTGTACCGTCATTGATACATCCCCATTGAAGCCCCAGATAAGGATCCTCCGAATCTGCTGTACGAGTGACAGACATTCTTTGACGTTCTTTATCATTGGGAACCGTAGCCCGTATATTCAAGTCGTACGAACGCTTGATAGTATGGCTATACTGGATTTTAGCAATATCTGCAACCAGTGACAAATCTTTGGCAACTTGTTCCAAATCCGTATTTTCATCAAAATGAATCACATACCAAAGATTTAAACCAACCTTTTGCGTACGTTCTTCATTATGTCTGTCAACAGGAAAAACACGTTCCAACTTATTTGTTCCAATGCGTTGTAGTACCTCATCCATTTCAAAGATTCCCGAACGAGTCATCACTCCTCCTATAGCGCGAGTGGTGGCAGCAGCTAATTTAGCTGCTGCTTCCTGTTTAAACTTAACTAATATTTCTCCCTGATTAGCACCTTCAGGCAAATCAATAATAGGAGCTCCCTGCCCTGCATCCGGTGTCAAAGTCTCATTAAGACTTTGACTATCAGAACAAGAAATAAATGTAATTGCCATGATGGCAACAAAACTTAAATATATCTTCTTCATATTCAAAATTAATCAATGATTGTTGGTCTAGCTTTCGGATAACGCTCATAAAACCATTCAAGATTTGCAGGCTCATTTTTAAAACCGGGAACATTACCATCCATATCAAGTCCACTTTCTTGAGTATATATCAAAGTAAATGGATCGAATCTGGCAAAACGGGGATGATAAAGTAACCAATCCGGCAAATCATCTCCAGACAAGAAGTTTAGATTCAATGAAAGATATTCTACATTCGGCAGTATTTTAGGAACAGTCTTCAATTTTGCTTTTACTTCTTCGGAAGCAGAGGACAATGTGTCATTCTTTTGAATATCCGCATCTGTATAAACAGATACACCATATTCCGGAGCTCCATTAGTATTAAGGAAATTCGGTAATTTTCCATATATCAAATTATATGACAAAGACAGTGCTTTCAACTTTTCCCATTTGAATAAATTCTTCAAGCTATAATCATCAGCTCTAAGCTTCAATCCAATATGTTCACGACTTTCATTATTTAAGTCTTTAATCGTATATCGACGCATACCATTCAAACTCAAAGATTCCAATTTTGGATAATTAGCTGGAGTTAAATCATACGGTATTCTTTCGAAACTATTACTTCCTAAATCAAGATATTCGAGTGTTTGGCTTGGTTTCGCCAATTCACTTTTTGAAATAGTAGTAATACCATATCCTCCAATTGTCAACCTCTTCAAATGCTCAAGATTCGCCAAAGCATTTCCAATTTTAAAATCGGAAGGTAATAACATTATATTTGTATTACCAAAAATCACAAGACTCTCCAGATAAGTAATCTTCCCGATTTCTAATGGCAATCCTTCTTTTGTATTTAACATACGGAATTCAGCAGAACGTACACGACCTATCATTTCTTCGGTAACACCTTCGTCTGTCTTTTCCCACACAGTCACACCTTGCCAATATTCAAGACGTTCACTCGTATCCCAATTAACCATAGAACGCATCTTCGCACTAGCAATCACCAGAGCAATAGAATCTCCTCTACGGTCAGGAGTGATTTCCGGAGCCGCCTCTTGCGTAACTGTCATAACAACCTCCGCCGCTTCCGGGTCTTTTGGAGTAAAACGGATTTCAACAGTACGTTCCTCAGCGTTCGGATTCATTTCCCAATTAAAACGCATCTTTATCGTTCGAGGGCGCGCACCATTATCAAACGAAATATCCGGTGTCTTTTTAATTGTTGTTACCCATGAACTTCTATCATAATTAACATCAAATCTGACATTAGTCGTTACAGACACCTCAAAGAATCTCTTATCTGCAATAGCCATATTGGCCACCTTGACATTCTCTTCACTCAATCCTATCATTTTTCCGTATCCCGTTTGATGGATTTCCAACTGATACCTCTCCTGTCCTTCCGGAACAAAAGTTACAATGGCATTACGCACCTTGTTGGCAAGCGTCGTATCTATTACCACCTGACATTCTGTAGTTCCTATACCATTAGCAGGAATCACCTTCACCCAAGGTTCACTCACTTTAGCAACCCATTTCGTGCCCGAAGCAACATTAACAATTTCCGTACCTCCTTCAGCAGCCAATGTTATTTCTTGGGTATCGATCGTGAAACCGCTAATGCCTTCATCGTCCGAATCTTTGCAAGCTGCCGTAATATACAACGCTGCAAATAAGCATATAACTATTTTAAATAATGGTTTCATATATATTCTATTTTTGTTTTCTCACCTAAATTATTCTTTCAAGTAATCGCATCCGCGAATATCTTGTGTCTTATCATAAATCAGCTTATAATAGCCGTATTTTATGCTAGTACAAACAGGAGAAAGATCAATCACAATATTCGGATTATCTTTAATCTCAAACACAAAGATTCTTGATGAAATAGTATCATCGATTTTACGCAAATCGTTACCTCCAATATAAAAACCGGACAGACTCGGAGCATTGGCAATTCCTGTCGGCCACTGGCGCAACGAACGGTTACCTTGTGCATCACGCTGATTACGTATACCCAAGACTGTCAAAGTAGCAGCATCCAATGGTTGGGACGGGAATTCAGAAAAACAGTTGTTACTGATGTCCAATCCATATAGGAAAGGCAGATTAGCTCCGTTGAAATCTTTAGGAAACTTAGACAGTTTGTTATATGTCAAATCCAATGTCTTTAACATATATGAATACTTGGCGTTTTTCAACACTCCTTCCGGAAATTCCTTTATACCATTGCCAGCTAAGGCCAAAGCTCCAAGTTTAGAATTCTTTTCAAAAAGAATACCAGGGAACTTAGTCAATTTATTTCCACCCAATGACAATGTATTCACATTGATTCCATCAAACCCTTCTTCAAAACCATCGATTTCATTAAATGAGAAATCAACGGAAGACATTATATAAATAGAAGAAGAACTAAAAATCGCAGGGAACTTCTTTAATTTATTATGTGAGAACGAGAATGATTCCACATCCGCATATCCACAGAAACTTCCATTTTCATCACGAGGTAATTCCGAAATTTGATTGTAATCCATAGATAATTGAACCAAGTTTACTTTATTACCAAAAGCTTTCTTAATAGTCTTAATCTGATTGTAAATGCAATCTAATTTCCCTAATTTCTCCAGCATTGACATATCCGGCAGAACCGTCAAACGATTAAAGCTCAAATAAAGTATCTGCAATGACTTGCTTATCTTTTCACTAGACACCAATGTAGCTAAATCTTCATGGAAATCACCCAGTTGCGGATTGTTTGCAAAATTCAACAATTGAATGCCCGGAAGCGTTTTAAGTGTCTCCACTGGTAGTCTTTTCATTGACGGACAATTATATAATTCCATATCCGTAAGATTTTCCAAAGCACTAAGATCCGTACCTTCAGCAAAATCTGCAAATTTTCCGTTTGCTATATACAACATCTGCAGATTCTTCAGTTTTCCTATAGATTTGGGGATTCCTCTGATCCCATTAGTCAACCGATTAGCAGGAACATCCTTCAATGAGGGACCATCACTTTGGACAGATACCGCAGAGAGAGCAGCCAAATCAGGCTTCTCCGGTTTACCTTCTTCTTGCCATTTTAGAGCAATCTGCATCAAATCCGAAAAGTTTGCTTTTATGTCTCTCTTCACATATTTATTATAATAATCATCACACAACGTTTTTCTCTCAACTTCCGTCAAGTCTCTTCCCATTGTTTTCTCAATGACATTATCCCCCACTTGGTCCGAGTGATTTCCCAATGACAAAGTACGTAACTCCGTCAAATCACCCAAACACTCAGGAATATCTCCCTCAGGTCCAAAAGCACCTATGGATAAAGCAGTAACACGCCCTTTGGCATCCAACTCCACTCCAGGTTGCTGCCCCCATAAATCAATATCCTTATCAAAGTCCCAATTAGCTCCTATCGGATAAGTAGTTCCGGAATAACTCCACCCCTTCTGATTCTTTTCTGGAATCTTAGGTCCTTTCAAAGCCATCCAAATCTCCTTTAACACCAAATAGTCTTTGATACAGCCCGTACTTTCTAAAAAATTGATCGGGACATCAACATCAGTCGTCTTATTATCCACAACCTCAAAAACCTCACCTTCAATCTCTCCATATTCCCAAGATGAAGTTTTATTCTTCTTCCAAGTAGTATAGTTCACAATCTTATATTTACCGGCTTGAAGTCGTAATAAAGAATCACTGACTGCTACGGATACAGACTTCCCATCTTTTAATTTCTCCGTATATTTTACTGGTACTTTCTGAAAAGAAGTGGTTTTCTTAGTAAACTGATCTTGTACAGTCACATTGATATAATAGATATCAGAAAACAAATAATCATCACCTAAAACAGATCTGGTACCGGGAATGAAATTTTTAGTTACTGTAAACTTAACCATACCACGTTCCACTACTTTTACCATAATGTCCTGTACAGCTAATCCGCCATCCTGCACGGCAATCACCGTTCTTTCTTCCGGTTCACCGGATAAAATTCTTTTCAGGGCTTGGTTTCCTTGCTCTTCATCAGGTTTATACAAGTAGAATCCTACCACTTGATAACGTCCGGACATCAATTGCAGTTTCTCGCTGCGCAATCCGAACTCACTGTCATTTCCCATTGCAGACAAACCGACGGTTTGAATAATTTCAGAGCCATCTTCCAAGTTAACAAGCACAATTTCCATTTTTTGTGCCGTTCCCAAAGAATCGAGTTCATTCAATCCGGCACGGCTTACAACCGTTTTTTTTGCCGAACCACTTTTATACAGTTTAAACTGTACATAACCATATCCCGCCTGTAAACCTTCGTTCTCGTCATCAGAACACGAACCTACTGCCAGACCTAAAGCCAACAATATACAAGACAGGAAAAACATTCTTAAATATAATACTTTATGCTTCATATCGTCATCATATTTTAATCTTCAGTGCGATGTGTTATTAATAATATGGCATGTGTACTTCCGTTTTTCGAACCTATGATTTTAACTTCCATATCGCTATTACCATTCATTTGTTCTGTTATTCCAGTAAGTGTCACTTCATTCATACCAGTTATCGATAAAGCCAGTTCCTCATCCCATTTATTCAAAATCTCACATCCCGTAACATAATTGCTCATTGACATTCCATTGGAAGCTATCACTAAAGGAGTATAGTTTTTGCCTAACGGTAAGGATACAATCCAAACATTCGATATGCCATATTTTTCTATAGTTTCATCTTCTCCATATTGATCGGCATAAGAAATCAGCTCCAGATCAGTCAATTCTTCTCCACTAACATCTTTCAACACAAATCCTTCATTAGTTTTTGGGTTTTCTGCCTGCTCAATATTCGCTATTATATTTTCTTGGAATTCTTTAGCGATACCATTATCCAATAAAACACGCTCTTCAAAGTTATCTTTAATCTCCTCATATACATTATTAGGAAAACCCAACACATAAGCTGTTCTCAATTTAGCCGTATTCATAGACGTAGTAATCTTTACATTTCCTGCCTTATCATCTTCTACGTGAAGCCAAGCAGGAGGATTATCAGTATAAGTAAATTCACTATAATAGTCAACATACTCTATCGTGACCAAAGTATATGCATCATTCCGTGCGATTACCGTCACCGGTACCCCATCTGAATCATAAGTAGTTTCTCCAACAGTATATTCTTGTCCATCAAAAGAAGCTTTGATTTTTTCTTCGATACTGCTTACAATTCGACCTTCCGGTACACCTTGATATACTACAGCTACTTCTGCAAATTGCCCACTCCTACTTTCAAATTTCAAATTTGCCTTCTTTTCGGCCTTCTTATATTGTCTTATCACAGTTGGAGTAACCAAAACATCCTTACCGGCATATCCAAATACATCTTTTTCTTTCGTTTCAATGTCCAACCACTCCGGTTTTTCAGACAAAACCCAGTCTTCATTGGCAGTAAGCAACAATTTTGTCTTATCATCAAAATCAATCACGAAAGGATTTTCTTCCGTATACAGTACCGATTTATCCTGATTGAAAGCATAAATTTCGTAACCGACCACCGGGCGAGAAACCTCCGCTATTACTTGCTGCACCCCTCCCATCATCATGGTCAGTTCCGCTTTATTCACTTTCAGCATCTCAGTCGCATCGTCACTGATATAAATAGTAACGGTTTGCTTACCGGCAGCTCCGGAACAAGTGAATGTTTGCTCTCCTTCCTGCTTAAAATAACACCAAAGTGACGAAGAAGTTAATACCCAGTTATCTGTGGCTTCAAAGGTTAACGTTTTTTCGTCACCCACAGCACATTCTATTCGCTGTAAATCAGGAAACACAGGTGTCTTGCTATCCTCATCGTCACTACAAGCTGACAATAAGAGGAAAAACATCAATGCTGTCCATCGTAAATAGGTCTTTATATCTTTCATATTCATTCCAATTATCATTTAGACTCTCCTTCTTCTTTTTTATATTGTTCCGCTTCTTCATCTGTTATCCACTCCAGGATATTAACGTAAGTACCTACCGTACCCACTCCTTCCACATACAGAGTAATATACAAGACTACAAACTTCTGACAGACATTATAATAAGAGACATAAACGGTAGGCTGTTTTACCAGCAACTTACCATTCCCATAAATAGTACCAAAAGCCTCAGCAGTGCTTCCTATAAGCTGGTCATCTTCCAATTCCACTAATGGTTCCAAAGGATCCGACGGATCAAACTTTAATTTAAGGTCATATCCTTTATAGAAAAAATTTTGAAGTATAACCGTATTTTTTTCTTTCTCGTCTCTCTTCGTTTGCAATAGTCTCGTGTCCGTACCTTGCATATATGTCTGGAAATAAGTAGACGTTAATAAACAGTAGCCCTCAAAAGCGGAAATATCAAATGGACACGATTTCATCATTTCCACCCGAGCTTTCGTTCCATATAATGTCCAATTCGTTTCCTTGTCGGAAAGTAGATTCAGAGTGACCGATAAAGAATCCGTTTTACCGATATTTTCATAAATACCTTTTATTCTGAAATTAGTCATTCTCTCACCCGCTTTGATAGTTACCGTATTCGACTCTACGACATACTGTTTGTTCTCAATCGCATTACTAGCCTTATCATCTATCTCCACACCAAAAGTACGATCATAGTCGCAAACGGTAGTGGCAACTACCGGAATATCAAACCAATCGTCACTATTTTGCACCGGGTACACAGATAACGTATCAGAGAACATCACATATTCAGGACCGCTATAAGTAGTCCGGTCAATATCACCGCATCCCGAGACTCCAGCCGCCAGCATTATAATTGCTGCAATTCCTATTAATAGTTGTTTCATTATTTCTCAAATTATCTTTAACACATTATTTATTGCTCTCATTTGGTTCTATATCCGATCCCGGAGCTTCCAATTCATGTTGTGGGATCGGCCATACAAAACGAGGATCATCCTTTTCTATCTTCATTTTATTGCCCGGAGCTATGGTATATTCCTGCTCTTCACGTTCAAACCCTTTATGCCAGCGTTTTAAATCATTGAGACGGAATCCTTCCATATATAATTCTTTCACACGCTCTTCACTGATTATCTTCATCCAGTTTTCATCATTCATTACCGTAGAACCACCATAAGTAGAATATCGTGCCATACGCAATGTAGATATATCTTTCCCCGCTTTTCCATAATCTTTCATCTGGCAGTAAGCTTCAGCACGAATTAAATATTGCTCGGCCAGACGGAAAGGTTTAGGCATAGAAACAAACAATATTCTCTGAGCTACAAACTCCTGATTTCCCATATATTTAATAAGAAGCGGCCAAGTAAGTCCATGAGGATAACCGGTAGTTGCTGACGCAAAATAAGCTTCATAACGCATATCCTTAGAATCGTATGCAGATAATACCCATTTAGCCGGTACATATTCAGGCTTATATGAAGTATAATCATAATTCAAAAACACAGTACCCAACGCTCCTCCATAAGAAGTAGTTTCAAACCTTACTTTCCAAATTATTTCAGTAGCACTGTCATATTGCCACATATATTCAAAATCATTATAAGTTGTAGAATAATTTTTTTGAGTAATGTTCGCTAATATATACTTCTTGCTATTTATGACTTTAGAAGCATATTCTACAGCCTTATCCCATTTTCTCATATATAAATACAGACGGGCATAAAGAGCATTGACAGCACCGATCGTAAAGCTACTTGCATTATAAATTACAGTAGCATCTTCTTCATCCATTGCCAGAAATCCTGCCGCTTTCTCCAAATCATCTAATACAAATTGATAGGAGTCTTTTAAAGAAGCACGTTTTGCCGGAGAGGGATTTACATAACTACTTTGCAATACAATCCCTAACTCAGAAGCTGCGTCTTCATCATTTTCATAAGGCTTGCAAAAACATTTCAAGAGTTCTGAATAGGCTAATGCACGGGCAAAATAAATTTCTCCCTTATAAACATCCAGCTTCTCCAGTTTTTCATCATCAAAGGTGTTGGCTTCCACTCTTCCTATGTAATCGAGCACAAAATTACAGCGACCGATTATCACATACAAACTTCCATAAACATCACCTATTTGTTTATTAGTAGCAAGAATTTCATTACGCCATACATCTCCATAGACATTACCCCATCCCTGAACACCGTAAACCAAATCAGTTTGTATGTCCGGCAGTAAAGTCAAATACCCACCATATAGGCTTTTATTCTTAAAACCTTCGTAAATACCTATAACAGCCTGATTTACATCTCCAACCGTATTGATCGCATCCTTCTGTAGAATGGCATCAGACGGATACTTATCAAGGCAAGACACTGCCGATAAGGCAACGACAGCTAAGGTTATATATAATTTAATTTTTCTTATCATCGTTATCTGTTTTTAGAATGAGATTTCCAGGCCAAACGTAAATTGGCGTGACATCGGATATTGAGCTTTATATACATTAGAGTCTGACTCCGGATCCATACCGGAAAAACTGGTAAATGTCAATAGATTCTGTCCTTGCGCATAAATACGGGCTGTATTTAAAAAGTTTGTTTTGCGCAACCATTTTTGTGGAAAAACATAACTAATCATTAAATTCTTCAAGCGTAAAAAAGAAGCATCTTCCAAAAAACGAGAATCCAATTGCGGTGTCACTCCATGACGAGGAATATCTGTCACATCTCCCGGTTTCTTCCAACGCTCATAAAGCAAACGTTTGGACTGATTGTACGTTGTGAACAATCCGTTGCTTTCCTCAAAGAACCGGTCATTATTCACCATCCAACGGTCTGCCACCCAACTAAACTGAGCAGCAAGCGATAGGCCTTTCCAAGAAAGAGTTGTGCCGAACCCACCTTGCCACGGAGCATGGTATGTCTTACCCATCAAGACTTTATCACTCTCATTATATTCCGTAGTTATTTCACCGTCCTTTGTATACCACAAAGCATCTCCATTGGCCGGATTAACTCCTGCATAACGATTTAAATAGAATTCGCCCACCGGATGTCCTACCGCCATTTTACGACCGGTACCGGCAGATTCATATTCTGTCACTCCATTATAGAGTTCGGTAATTTCGTTTTTATTGTAAGACACATTTGCATTTACATTCCAAGCAAAATCTTTTATACGAAGTACATCTGCATTTACCGATAATTCTACACCACGATTCAACATGGCTCCTACATTTTCCCAGCGATAACCAAATCCTGTCAATGTATACGATACAGGAACTTCCATCAACATATTAGTGGTTTTCTTATTATAAAACTCAACATCCACATTAAAACGATCAATAAATCCAAGATGTAGACCTACGTTAGTAGCCCATAAATTTTCCCAACCCAAGTCTTCATTACCGAGTGTAGAAGGAGCGATACCGGACTCACCACCATAATTAAATTTGCCGGATACCAATGCTAAATGATCATAATTGCCAATTGAAGAGTTACCCGAAGTACCGGTACTCAAAGTTATCTGTGCATTCGTCAGCCATTCATACTTTTGCATAAACTTTTCCTTACGGAGATTCCACATCAGACCTACCGACCAGAAAGCTCCCCAATGATTATCCGCACCAAAGCGAGAAGATCCATCGGCACGTACAGAAAAGTCTGCATAGTAACGATCATCATAATTGTATTCTCCACGGGCAAAGAAAGACAGGAAAGAATATGCTGTTTCTCCATCAGGCCATGAAGTTGCAAGTGTTCCTGATGACAAATTAGTCAAATAATCATTTGTTTGTCCGCGAGCAGTCACCTTAAAACCTTCATAACGATAATCCTCTCCTTCCTGTCCTACCAAAAAATTGAATGAGTGGACATCTTTCAACATAAACCGATAATTTACCGTATTAGTTATCATCAAGTTTAACATATCATACGAGCTACGTTGTGCTCCACCGTAATTATTATTGGGCTTATAACTTGGAAATGACTGATAAAAGGAAGTTGTGTGTCCATAATCCGCACTTAGCTGAGAACGGATACTCAATCCTTCTATTGGAGTTGCTTCCGCATAAAAAGTAGACAACAATTTGTATTTCTTATTCAGTAAAGGGTTATTATTCATCCATGCCAACGGATTTTCAGAAGTACCTTTCCAACTCCCATCATCTTGAACAGCCAGACTCCCATCTTCTTTATAAGGATTCCAATAAGGTAGCATAAAATGAGCAGCCGAAATAGGAGTATACACTGTATATTCCCCATCATCACTCTGTTCCACCTCTTGGTAAGCAAACATCGTATTTGTCCCTACCTTCAACCATTTAGCAGCTTTAGCCTCTACATTCGAACGAAAGCTAACACGCTCGAAAGTCGATCCAACTGCAATTCCTTCCTGATCGTAATATCCTCCTGATATGAAGTAATTCACTTTCTCCGTTGCTCCACTTACAGACAACTCATAGTTCTGCAGAGGAGCACTGTCATTATATACTTTATCAAGCCAATTGATATTTATTTTGCTTAACTTATCATAGTCCTGTCCTTTATCCAATCCCAATTCTTTTTCATATTGAATACGTTCATTGGTATCCATCAAATCCCAGCCATCAGTAGCCAATCTTGAAAATCCCAATTGAGTATGAAAAGTTACTTTAGCCGCTTCACTCATACGACCACGCTTGGTAGTAATCACAATTACACCATTTGCCGCACGCGCACCATATATAGAAGTGGAAGAAGCATCCTTCAAGACCGAAACACTTTCGATATCATTCGGATTAATCGTATTAAAATCTGCACTTGAAATGGCGACTCCGTCCAAGATGAACAGAGGTTCCGTACCGGAATTAATAGAATTCGTACCACGAATCTGGAAAGAAGCAGGTTTACTTGGTTCACCCGACTGTGCCAGTACTGTCAATCCGGGAGTCTGCCCCTGAAGAGCTTGGTCAAAACTCGGTGCCGGAACATTTCCCACCTTTTCAGCTTTGACTGTGGAAACCGAACCGGCAATCGTTCCTTTTTTGCGTACGCCATACGCCACTACCACTACCTCATCCACCTGCTGAGCATCACTTTCCATCTTCAAATTAATTTGAGTGGAAGCAGTCACTTGTTTTTCCACAGTTTTCATTCCTATATAAGAAAACTGCAAAGTGGCGGGAGATTTCGTCACTATAATTTTGTAATTACCATCCATATCGGTAATCACACCATTCGTTGTACCCTTTTCTAGCACGGACACCCCAATCATTGGTGCATTATCTTCCACCGAAATGATCTGTCCCGTCACTTTATACCCACCTTGTGCAAAGAGCATAAGAGGGACATTCAGCAGAACAAAGAGCACAAATAAGAGAATTGATTTTCTCATCTTTGATACTTGAATTAAAATTAGTAAATTTGATTTATTCTTCTTGATTTATTTACAATAGCACCACCTTTGCTATTTTTCACATAATAAAATAATAGCAGGCTTCCCCTGTTGAATTGACCGTATGAAATGTATCCACTCCTCCATCAGCAATGACAAAGTGGTAATTCTATGAGGATAGTAATTATATAATAGGATAAGTTTAGCTCGGCTGGTTCTTGATATTACGCCAAATATTGATGTACTTTCTTCGTGTTATAGTTGTAGAAATAAAATATATGTCCATCTTCTCTTAAATTATATTCTCTAACAAGTAATATTGCTCGTTCTTTAGTGTTATCAGCATATAAATTGCTTTAATTTGGCTACAAATATAAATATTATAGTTAAATAAAAGAAACAAAATATCGCATATTTTGCACCAAATTTCCACTAATATCTTTTTGACAGTTTATATTATTAGAAATCGACTACATAGTTAAATTCGCTGGACGCAGTCTATAAAAACGCGCAAATAAACTATCTTTTTGATATATCATTTAATTGTTCAAGCAACAGTATCCTAAACCACTTAAAATATCTCTTTTTGAGGATTCACAATAGAAACGATAAATATTCAAAACTATTTCCTATTTTTGCACCCACTATATATAAATAAGGTATAAGATGAACTACGGATTCGTGAAAGTAGCAGCAGCCGTGCCACACGTCAAAGTGGCTGACTGCAAATTCAATGTAGAGAAGATAGAAAGTCTGATTGCTGTAGCCGAAGGAAAAGGAGTACAGATCATTGTATTCCCTGAAATGAGTGTCACAGGATATACTTGCGGTGACCTGTTCGGACAACAGCTATTACTTGAAGAAGCTGAAATGGGGTTAATGCAAATATTAAATAATACCCGCCAGTTAGATATCATATCCATTGTCGGTATGCCCGTTATCGTCAATTCAATGATAGTCAATGCAGCCGTGACTATTCAAAAGGGAAAGATAATAGGTGTTACCGCTAAAACCTACCTGCCCAATTATAAAGAGTTCTACGAACAACGCTGGTTTACTTCCTCACTTCAATTAAAAACAGATGTTGTACGTCTATGCGGACAGATTGTTCCAATCGGAGCAAATCTTCTTTTCGAGACTTCGGATACAACGTTTGGTATCGAAATTTGCGAAGATCTCTGGACTACTATTCCGCCTAGTTCTTCCCTCGCATTGCAGGGGGCGGAGATCATTTTCAATATGTCCGCTGACAATGAAGGAATCGGGAAACATAATTATCTCTGTTCACTTATCAGCCAACAGTCCGCACGTTGTATTGCCGGATATGTATTCTCGTCGTGTGGTTTCGGAGAGTCGACCACAGATGTAGTATTTGCAGGCAACGGGTTGATCTATGAAAACGGAACACTTCTTGCACGCAGTGAGCGTTTTAGCATGGAAGAGCAATTAATTATCAGTGAAATAGATGTAGAGCGTATCCGCGCCGAACGTAGGGTAAATACGACTTTTGCCGCCAACCAGGCAAATCTGGCAGATAAAAAAGCAGTTACTATCTCAACAGAATTTGTTAACAGTAAAGAGCTTGTGCTAACCCGGAAGTTCAATCCTCATCCTTTTGTGCCTCAGGGAGCTGAATTAAACGAACACTGTGAAGAGGTCTTCTCTATCCAAATAGCCGGGCTGGCTCAAAGGCTGGCTCATACCGGAGCCAAGACTGCCATAGTCGGCATTTCCGGCGGATTGGATTCAACGCTGGCATTACTTGTTTGCGTGAAGACTTTTGATAAGTTGGGACTACCTCGAAAAAATATTCTCGGTATCACCATGCCAGGCTTCGGAACAACCGACCGTACTTACAACAACGCCCTTGACCTGATGAAATCATTGGGAATATCGATACGTGAGATCAGTATCAAGGAAGCTTGCATCCAGCATTTTAAGGATATAGATCATGATATAAATATACATGATGTCACCTACGAGAACTCTCAGGCACGTGAACGTACCCAAATATTGATGGATGTTGCCAATCAGACTTGGGGGATGGTCATCGGAACTGGAGATTTATCGGAACTTGCATTGGGATGGGCGACTTACAATGGCGACCATATGTCCATGTACGGTGTAAATGCCAGTGTTCCTAAAACTCTTGTAAAATATCTGGTACAATGGGTAGCTGAAAATGGTGTGGATGAAAATTCAAAAGCAACTTTACTCGATATCGTAGATACTCCTATCAGTCCGGAACTGATTCCGGCAGATGAAAACGGGGAAATAAAACAAAAGACAGAAGATTTGGTAGGTCCATACGAGTTGCACGATTTCTTCCTTTATTATTTCTTGCGTTTCGGCTTCCGACCTTCCAAGATATTCTATCTGGCAAATAGTGCATTCAAGGGTATTTATGATGAAGAAACCATCAAGAAATGGCTTTCGACTTTCTTCCGCCGTTTCTTTAATCAGCAATTCAAACGTTCCTGTCTGCCCGACGGTCCTAAAGTAGGAAGTATTTCTATCAGTCCGCGAGGAGACTGGAGAATGCCTAGTGACGCAAGTTCAGCCATGTGGCTTAAGGAAATTGAAAGTTTATAAATACTATACTATGAGGGTGTCATAATGAATAATAAAACGCAGATTATTTGCATTAATCTGCGTTTTGACACATTCTCATTCTGTTCTCATCAGAGCATTCCTTTACTGGATGGAAGTTCAAAATGATAGATATCACGCTTCAAAGCCATCTTTAAAGCACGGGCAAGCGCTTTAAAGATACCTTCTATCTTATGATGTTCATTCTGTCCCTCTGCTTTAATATTCAAATTCATCTTTGCAGCGTCACTCAATGACTTAAAGAAATGCAGGAACATTTCTGTCGGCATCTCCCCTATCTTCTCACGTTTGAACTCCGCATCCCATACTAGCCAAGGACGTCCGCCGAAATCGAGGCAAACCTGACAGAGGCAGTCATCCATCGGCAGAGCATACCCATAACGCTCAATCCCCCTCTTATTACCCAAAGCTTGATAGATACATTCGCCCAATGCAATGCCGGTATCTTCGATGGTATGATGTTCATCCACTTCCAGATCTCCTTTCACACGAATTGTCAAATCCATACCGGAATGTTTTCCAATCTGTTCTAGCATATGATCGAAAAAGCCAAGACCGGTAGAGATATCACACATTCCATTTCCATCAAGATTCAAAGCTACATAGATATCTGTCTCTTTGGTGGTGCGCTGTACTTCCGCTTTCCGCTCACCGGCAAACAAGTACTCGGCTATCCGATCCCAATCCGTAGTTGCAAGGGTACAGACTTCTTCCAACCCTTTTTCTTTGAGGCTTTCTGTAGAATCCTGCAAATAAATGGCACGACACCCTAAATTTCGGGCAAGTTCCACATCCGTAGGACGATCACCGATAACAAAGCTCCCGGCAAGATCATATTCCGGGTTATCCAGATATTTGGTCAACATACCGGTACGCGGTTTACGGGTAGGAGCATTATCTTCTGGAAAACTTCGGTCAATCAGAATCTCGTCAAAAGTAATCCCCTCTCCCTCCAACGTTTTTAACATCAGATTGTGAGCAGGCCAAAAGGTTTCCTCCGGAAAAGAAGAAGTACCCAGTCCATCCTGATTGGTGACCATTACAAATTCGAAATCGAGTTTACTATGAATAAAGCCTAAGTTGCGGAATACTTTCGGATAGAACTCCAACTTCTCCAATGAGTCGAGCTGATAGTCGATGGGCGGTTCGATAACCAACGTTCCGTCTCTGTCTATAAATAATACTTTCTTTTTCATAATTTATTCCTGGTATTTTTTAAGAGCAGCCAACAAAGTGTCATTTTCCACACGGGTACCAACGGTAACACGCAGGCAGTTGCAACACAGTGAAACGGTGTGACGGTTGCGCACAATGATACCTTCACCTACCAGATAATTATAGATTTTCACAGCATCCGTCACCTTAACCAAAAAGAAATTGGCATCGGACGGAAAGAGTTGAATGGTACAAGGAAGTTTCTCAAATTCCGCTTCCAAATAATCACGCTCTTCCTTCAACGTCTTCACCCAACGTTCTATCTCATAGTATTTGTGTAACATGGAGATGGCTTGTTGTTGGGTAAGTTGATTGACGTTATAAGGGTATTTTATTTTACTGAGGATATCGATAATCTCTTTAGAAGCAAAGGCCATTCCCAAACGGATAGCAGCGCATCCCCACGCTTTGGAGAATGTTTGGAATACCACAAGATTAGGATATTTATCCAGCTCTTCGAGAAAAGAAGAAGCTTCAGAGAAATCATTGTAGGCCTCATCCAATATTACCAATCCTTCAAATCGGTTCAGTACTTTTTCTATCTCAGAACGGAGTAAGTCATTTCCTGTCGGGTTGTTGGGTGAGCAAAGAAAAATAAGTTTGGTATGTTCATCGGTAGCCGCCAATAACTTATCAGCAGAGAACTGAAAGTTATTATCCAGCAATACTTTCCGGTATTCGACATCATTCACATCGGCACACACTTGATACATTCCATAGGTAGGATCGATAGCCACTACATTATCTTTACCCGGTTCGCAGAATGCACGAAAGACCAAGTCGATGGCCTCATCGCTACCGTTTCCAAGAAAAATATGCTCGGGTGATACTTTCTTTATCTTCGACAACATTGCTTTCAATTCACACTGCATCGGATCCGGATAGCGGTTGTGGGGCGTATTATACGGATTCTCGTTAGCATCCAGAAAGACAGAAGCTGTAACTCCTTTATATTCATCACGAGCCGAAGAGTAGGGTTTCAGTTTCCAGATATTCGGCCGGGTTAGTTCTTGTAAGCGTTTCATATTCATTATTAAATTAGGGTTTTCAGACGGACAGTAACCGCATTTTTATGTGCATCCAAGTGCTCGTTAGCTGCCATTTCTTCAATAGCCGGACCAATTGTTCTTATTCCTTCAGGAAGAATCTCTTGAAATGTAATCTTTCGAATAAAACTGTCCAGACTTACACCGCTATATGCTTTGGCATATCCGTTGGTAGGCAACGTATGATTCGTTCCCGAAGCATAATCACCGGCACTTTCGGGAGTTAAGGAACCCAAGAATACAGAACCGGCATTCGTCACCCGCTCGGCCACTTCCATATAGTTTTCCGTTTCAATGATCAAATGTTCCGGTGCATAAGCATTGGTCAACTCTAATGCTTCATCAAGGTCTTTCACCAAAATAAGCTTACTGTTTTCCAATGATTTGGCTGCTATCTCACGACGGGGAAGTTTTGCCAACTGGCGTTCTACTTCCGCCATTACTTCCGTCTGAAGTTGCTCGGATGTTGTGATCAGCATAGACTGACTATCCACTCCATGTTCCGCCTGCGACAATAAGTCCGCTGCAACAAAAGTCGGATTGGCCGATGCATCAGCCAATACCTCCACTTCGGAAGGACCTGCAGGCATATCAATCGCTACATCACGCAGACTCACCAATTGTTTGGCAGCTGTCACATATTGATTGCCGGGACCGAAAATTTTATAAACCTTAGGCACGCTTTCCGTTCCGTACGCCATAGCGGCGATAGCCTGTACGCCTCCCGCCTTGAATATTTTGCTGACTCCTGCCAGTTGGGCTGCAAAAAGGATGGCGGGATGAATATTTCCATTCTTATCCGGAGGCGTACAAAGTACAATCTCCTTGCATCCTGCTATTTTAGCGGGAACGGCAAGCATTAGGACTGTTGAGAAAAGAGGCGCCGTTCCTCCCGGAATATAGAGACCTACCTTCTCGATACCTACTGACTTTTGCCAACAAGTTACTCCCTTCATTGTTTCTACCTTCTTGCCGACAAAACGTTGGGAAGAATGGAACGTTTCAATATTTTGTTTAGCTAAAGAGATGGCCACTTTCAAGTCATCACTTACCAATGCTCCGGCTGCCCGTATCTCTTTCGGACTTACAGCAAGAGCAGACAAGGTAACTTTATCAAAAGCGGCTTCATACTCCAACACGGCTTTATCACCTTCTGCCTTTACCTTATCTATAATAGAACGGACGGTATCAAAAAGGCTCTCGGTATTGAGTGCCGGACGTTTCAGAAGTTCCGTCCACTGCTCCTTTGAGGGATATTTAATCAATTTCATGGTTCACCACAGATTACACTGATTTACACAGATTATTTATTTCAATCACGTTATACGGTTTATCTTGATATATTACAGAATCATCTTTTCAATCGGTAACACCAAGATACCTTCAGCTCCCAGTCCTTTCAACTTTCCGATGATTTCCCAGAAACGTTTTTCATCAAGTACCGTATGCACAGAACACCAACCTTCTTGTGCCAACGGCATTACGGTAGGACTTTTCATACCGGGTAATACGGCAATAATTTCTTCCAATTTATCTTTGGGGGCATTCATCAACACGTATTTCTTGTCTTCAGCCGTTTTCACTGCGTTCATACGGAACAGAAGTTCTTTGAGTACTGCTTTTTTCTCGTCGCTCATGTTCTTATTGCCAATCAACAAGGCTTCCGATTTCATCACTACTTCCACTTCTTTCAGCCGGTTGCTAACCAAAGTAGAACCTGAACTTACAATATCAAAAATTGCATCGGCCAATCCAATACCCGGAGATACTTCAACCGAACCGGTAATCACATGAATCTCAGCATTCACCCCACTCTTTTTCAAAAAGTTGCGAAGGATTACCGGATAAGAGGTGGCAATCTTCTTTCCTTCGAACCATGATAATCCCGGATATTCAATATCTTTCGGCATGGCCAATGACAAACGGCACTTGCTGAATCCCAGACGTTTAATGATTTCAGCGTCTTCTTCTTTTTCCATAAACTCGTTCTCACCGACAATTCCCAAATCAGCTACACCCGTAGCCACTGTTTGCGGGATATCGTCATCACGGAGGAAAAGTACCTCGATAGGGAAATTGGAAGACTGCACCAATAAGGTACGTTTCGTTGTGCTCAACTTGATATCCGATTCTTCTAAAAGTGCCATTGTCTCTTCAAAAAGACGTCCTTTGGCTTGTACTGCAATTCTTAACATGACTTTATCAATTATTATTTTATTAATTACAATTCGTTTTAAGTAAAATAAAAAAGGCTTACCGTATTCGGCAAGCCTTCGTTATCGTTATATAGAGACATATACAATATCATCCACGCCCACCGAGTTATTCGTTAGGAAAATGATGATGATGATGTATAGCTGTATATTTCATATTTCTTTTATTAACTGCGACAAAAGTAAAGTATTTGTTTGATACCGCCAAACATTTATCACAAAAAAATGAATTTTCATTTCAAATTAAAGGTAATATTTCTTCCGGCTCTACATCACATTGAAGAAAATGCATCTCTTTTCTCGCTTTTTCCTGCGGGAATGTGAAATAGGTACAAACAGCTTCCGTACATACTTCGCCATCCTTATTATATAGCTTCGCTTCAATGATAACAATGTTCCGCTTTATTTCTTTGATGGATGCACGCAACACGACATGGGAGTCTTTCGTATCAATTGACTTCCGGTAACGCGTCTCCATTTTTGAAGTTACTCCTGTTGTCTGCAATTTACGGAGTACGACCCAAGCACAAATTTCATCCAGCAAAACGGCCTGAATACCACCATGCAATGTATTAATCCAACCTTGATACTCCGGACGAGGTTTCCAAATACTTACGATTTCCTCACCGTCCTCGTAAAATTCCATTCTTACTCCGGCTTCATTATTGGGAGCACAACCGAAACAATTGTATCCCTCCAACCCTTTCCAGGGATTTATTATCTTCTTCATGGTTCTCTTTTATTAGTTTCACTTCCCAAATATAATCAAAATATGAAAAAGAAGGATGAATTTCATCTATTTACTTGCGAATACAACGGATAGCCAGCGCTTTTTTATCAGTACCTGCTTTAGAAGATTCTATTAGGTTCGTATCACTTTTCAGATAAAATACAGTTTCGGCTATCTCTGAATTTGTTTCATCCAAAGTCCAGTATGCTAAATACTTACCTTCATAGTTTGACTGAAAGGTTCCTACATACATTCCCACAGGAATTCCATCAAAACCAGACCAATTAGTCGCAGGCTCTGCTGTATCTCCGGTGTTCAAGGGTAACCATGTACCGGACTTTAATAAGGAAGCATCTTCTTTCAAGTAAGTTTTTAGTATATTCCAATCCTCCCAATTCGGGACACTCCAATGATTCGGCAGAATATTACCGGATAATGCGACACTAGCAGTATAGAAATAATATGTTGCATTCGCTTCGGATTGTAGGTATCCGACTGCACCATCTGTCACTGCATCCAATTTAGGGATTTCATTACCATCTATATAGAAAGAGGCTTTCAAATTGTCACGCATCCAATATTGGGTTCCGATTTTCACCAACGGATAATTATGGATCACCCCTCCACGTACATCACGAGCGACATCCTCCAATGCCAAGACTTGTAATACATCATCCCCCATAGCTACCGATAAAGAGACTTCCCCATTCGCCATCACATAAATATTATTTCGAGCCGGTAAGGTGCCCGGTGTATAATTTAAGGAGTGGTTTTCCGTATCCCATACAACATTTCCGCCATGCACTTTACCGGTTTTCCCTAACAATTGTGCTACAAGCCCTCGAGATAAATTAGCCGTTCCATCTTCTTTCATCGGATAGACTACGATTGCTTGCGAAGAAAAATCCGGAGTTACCAGATACTCCTTACAAATCTCAGCCACTTGTTTTCCTTTATTCAGCACTTTACAAATGTTTGAGTTCTCGAAAGTTAACTTTGATACATCTATATATTTATGAAGAGTCTCTGATCCTGTATGATCTACTTCAGTTCCCTCCCAATCATTGATTTCTCCATTGAGCTTGCTCATGAGGATATCTTCTGCTGCTACAAAAGTTATTTCCAGTTCTCTTTGTTTGCCTTCCTGAAGTTTCAAAGTAGAGGGCAACAAGCAAGTGTATGGTTTTCCGTTAGCCTCCAATGTTATATATTGGTATCCTACTGTCGCTTCCTGAGGTATCAAAATCAGGTCTTTACCTACTAGCCTTTCATCGACTATCTCCCACTCACCGGTAGGAATGATATCTTTCTCATCTGTAAAGGAGGAATAAGATTTCTTCTGAAAGTCATAAATGCTTTTTGTGTAAAAGCCGGAAACAGAAAGTTTAGGATTGGCCGTCAACATACTTTCCACGTCTTCTCCCTCTCCAGGTACTAAAGCTATCTTTAAGCGGAAAAATTTATGATTGTAAGTCAAGGCTACAGCCTCTTGAGTCGCCAGTACATCTTCTTTAGTAGCAACCAAAAAATCAGAATGAGAATAGTTCACCGGAATATTTTGCTCTGTTTCAATAGATACCGGCATCTTGCTTTCTCCCATAGCTACTCCTTCTTCCCGATATGGATAATAACTGATTAAATTCAGCGTCACACCATCATCCGGATAATACACCGATTCATCAGCTATAAACTCTCCATCGGCCGAACGAACAAAATGAAGATTGTCCGCATAACGTTCTTCCTGTATGGTAGTAGAACCGGCTAATGCGAACAGTCCCACTTCATCTCCTTTCTCAAAGGTGTTATTTGCCACACGCGTATTGGCAATTTCATGAATATCAGCTATAATTTTCAATGGAATATTTCCATCATTAACTACCACACCAGCTTCTTCCTCCTCCGAAATGTGATTTACACAAGCTGCAAGCAAAATAGAGAAAAGAACGAGAAAACCTACACATCTCTGCAGGTTATAAAATACTTTCATCTTAATATCTTTATTTATTTCCCAATAGAAATCTTTGATTGGACAGAAGAATAGCATAAGAGGAAGTGTTCGCTTTCAGTTATGGGATACCAAACAACACGTCTGTTGCACTGAGGAATCATCAATTTCAACACACCATTTTGATGTATTGGCGGCAAATGTATATAATAAAAAGGACGTGAAGTATTGTTTTACTAGTATTTTTTCACATTTATATGTAATACACCAATAATCAAGCTGTTATAAATCAGTTGTTAAAATCATAGAAATCCATCCCCACATTATTATATTAGAGACTCACTAGTTTATGATAGTAGAGCTAGCAATTTCAGAAAGAATAGCCTACTTCTATTCCGGCAATAACCTATCATTTTATAAATTTCAATAGAAAAATAAGTAACTTACGCTATATTTCAGTGATTTTGATTATTTTTGTTTTCAAGACCAATTAAAATGACAGGTATGAATAAAGATAAAGTAGATTTCATCTCCTACAGTATAGGAAATTTGGCGAGACGGCTGCACCTTAGTCAGAAAGAAGTATACAACAAACTAAAATCATCGGGAATCTTGTATGATTATATCATACCTTCATACGATGTACTCCACACATTCAGTAAAGAGTATCTAATAGAAGACCTTACCTCGTACATGAAAGAGAAAGGAGTGCTTGACACATGAAAGTATATCATTCATCAACAGTAAAAGTAGAATACCCAGATACCGCTCACTCGCGTTCATACCTTGATTTTGGTCGTGGTTTCTATCTGACGACTATCAGGGAACAGGCTGTGAAATATGCGGAGCGTTTTCTGCGTAGAGGTAGCGAGGCATGGCTTAATACGTATGAAATGACCGATGATTTACAATCATGGAAAGTATTGCGTTTTGACCATTATGATGGGGCATGGCTTGATTTTGTGGCAAGTTGCAGAAGAGGAGAAAATATCGGCAACTACGACTTGATCATAGGAGGTATTGCTAATGATAAGGTATTTCGTACCATCGACTTATATTTTGCAGGTGATATTACAAAGCAACAGGCACTGAACAAATTGGTTTATGAAAAGCCTAACATTCAATTGTGCATTCGTTCTGAGCAGATGTTGCGCCAATGTTTAACCCTTATAAATAGTGAAAAGCTATGACGGATGAAGCAAGACAGAATATACTTGATGAAAAATTCTCACACATCATTGTAGCACTAAGCGAACAACATAATATTTCCATTGAACAAGCTATGGATATATTCTATAATTCTACTACTTCCCAACTTATTGAAGAGGGAGTTGCCGACCTGCATTGCCGTAGCAGCAAATATCTTGCTGATGTGATTTGGGATGAGTATATGGCAAATGAAACCAATCAAAACACAAATAATAAAGAATTTTGATTGGATAGATTTTAAAAAGAATAGCCTACTTCTATTCCGGCAATATGTTTTCCTTTTGAAGATTCATACTGATAACAATAAAAAGCATCCAACGACCAGCGTTTAGCCAAATTTAGTTCTATTCCCGGACGATAACGCATACGAGCCGCTCTCCAAAAAGGTGCATCATCCAGACTTTGGTAAAGTTCAACAGAAAAGTAAGGGGAAACAATTCCTTTTGTAGGTGCATAAGATAACTTCAAACGAGAGCGTAAACGAGTTTCTGCATCACCACTATCAAAAGTCTGTTGAAATCTTTCCCGTAAAGAAACTTTCAACCACTGATAGCGAAAACTTGCCGTGGCACTTAAATGATAGCGATGTCTGAATTTCCAGCCCGAATCCCCTAAATCACAAAGATGAGTTTCATAAGCAACTCCCAATTTCAAAAAGGAATATGCCCGATAGTCGCCTCCAACAGTAAGCCCCCAACGATCCCACTTATTCATATCATCCTTTGTACGCAGTTCCACATCACCGGAAACAGAAAACCGGGAATCAATCTTATGATTTACTTTAAATTTCGTCCAAGTTGTGAAATCATCATCTTGTGCATAAACAGAAGAAACGATACCAAACAATAGCATTAATAGCCAAATCCTTGTATTTAATAATATTCTACTCATTGATTATCGGGTTAAAGTAGCAAAGATAGTAATTTATTCTACGCAAAGAAAAAACATGATACTGAAAACATTCTGAAAAGATTATCCTTGTTCCGTTTTACACTCCAATGAAGAACAACGATCAGGGATTTTATATCGGAAAGAATGACCAGACCGAACGTCACTATCAGGTTATTTTCTATCTTGTATTCAAACTGATGGAACGCCAAAATCGGTGTGGAATTTAGTGCGGAAACTCGCAATATCAATCGTTGGTTGGTAGAGACGAGGTAAATAGGATAAAACATTTCGGGAAGAATCGTAGCTACAAACTTCCCGAAATAAAAACCGATACCATTGAAAAAACACTTGTTATCCTCTTCGGGAAACAAGTGTTTTTCAATCTAACCTAATATACCTGAAACTAATCTGCCTCTTTTGACTTTGCATTCCAAACCAATAAGGCAAAGAGTACGGACAACAAAGCCGCCCCAATCCAGAACCAATTGATATAGGTAAAGTCGTAAACCTCCACTCCATTCTGAACTGTCTTCTGCCCCTCTATCAGAACACCACTCATTACATCCTGTAATCCGGCTCCAACATAACTGGCAATGCCGACTACCCCCAATGCTGCTCCCGACGCATTGCGGGGAGCAATATCGACTGCCATCAGACCACCCAAAAAACAAATGAGAACTCCGATACCCAGCCCGAAAAGAACCATGGCAAGCACATCTACCCAGAAGTGTACACCAGGAACCAACAGGAACAGGCAAAGTGCAAGAACATTCATCAATCCGAAAATCAGAGCGGGAACATTTCGACGACCGCCAAACAGTTTATCAGAAATGACTCCCGAAAACATGGTACCGATAATTCCACAGACCGGACAGATGGAAATAATGAAGCTGGCATCCAACGTGGAATATCCCTTTTGCGCTTCCAGATAAAAAACACCCCAGCTATTGATAGCATAGCGACTGATATACATAAAAGCACTCGAAAGAGCCAGTATCCAGATGGCAGGCATCATCAATACTTGGCGTTGGGCTTTATTAAAGTCTGTCGTTTCCGCCACACTCATCTCCTCTTTCTGTTTAGGAGCATTCACAGGAGGAAAGCCCTGACTCTCGGGAGTGTCATGGAAGAACTTCCACACAATTAAAGCACCAAGCAAACCAACAATACCGGCACCAAAGAAACCGTATCTCCACCCCAATACACTAACGATAGACGCAACAATTAGGAAGGTCAACGCTTCACCGATATTGTGGCTGGCAGACCAAAATCCGTAATAGGAACCCCGTTCTTTGTCCGTGAACCAACGGGAAAGTCCCACTACACAAGAAGCAGCACCCATAGACTGAAACCAGCCGCTAATCCCCCAAAGGAGAGCGAACAGTATAAAAGAATGGGTAAAGCCCAGACATAGGTTCACTAAAGCAGTTACCAGTAAACCGGTAGTCATAAAGCGGTTGATATTGCTACGGTCAGCCAGAAAACCATTCGTAAATTTTCCAAGGGCGTAAGTAAAGAACAATACCGAACCGATAATTCCCAGTTCCGTTTCGGAGAAAATTCCTTCATCTACGATGGGCTTCTTCACGACATTCAGGCTAAGACGACAAACATAGTACATGCCGTAACCGAAAGTGGCTGAAAGGAAAGTAGACCATTTCAGGTATTTCAGACGACGGGCATCGGAATGAAGATGTTGTGAGCCGGATGAAGACAAAGCTTCCCCGTTACAAGGTCTCGGTGAAGAGACCTTGTAAAAGTTTATAAGTTGTTTCAACATGAAAAAGTCTATTTAGTCGTGAAGTTTCTTTTTGCGCAGATACTCCAATAAGAGGGCAGGACGGTCAGTTTGAATTAATTTGGCTCCCTGATTAATGATCCATCCCCAGCTTTCATCCGGTTGATGAAGTTCTACTGCACGGTCGTCATCATGACCACCGCATAATTCGGGCCAAAGAGAGTTTATAAACAACTTAGAACCTGTATCACGCACTTTTTTTATCAGGTTAAGCACCTCCGGACTATCATTATCAAACACTAACTCATAAGCAGCAGGCTTCATGTGAGTCTGATAACTGTCAATAATAGCTTCGGCTCCTTTTTTATGCAACTGTACAATAGGCATAAAAATCACTTTATCCAATACAGCACCGTTTTCGGCTTTCACTTGTTCATAAGGAAGACCAGCTTTGATAACACACTGGTCAACCGTTCCCGTCTTTTCGAGTATTATATAAGCTTCCTGAAAATAGTCATACCCCTTATCAATATTTACCATGATCTTACCTTTGCAGAGTAACATCACTTCTTCCAATGTAGGAATCTGATGTCTTGTCTTACAAGCTACTCCATTTTTAAGACGCATTGCTTTCAATTCGGCCAATGTATAATCTTCCACCAGTCCTTTTCCGGACATGGTACGATTGATCGTTTTATCATGCATCACTACTAAATGTCCGTCTTTGGTTCGTTTCAAATCGATCTCCACCATATCGACACCCATATCAATGCAATTTTGTATACCTTGCAATGAGTTTTCCGGGGCATTACGCCAGTCAGCCCGGTGGGATACAACCAATATTTTATCCGGATGATTTCCCAGCAGATTTTCTCTGATTTCAGCTATTCTATTTTGGGCAACAGCCAGTTGCACCAAACACAGAAGAAGTATGAAGTTACATATCCGTTTCATAAGTTCAAGCATTAAGAATTTTAATTCAGTTTATTGTTTTTCCAGACTAGTTTTTCTCCCCACATTGGTACATAAGTCTGTTCACAGTTAATCTTCGAAGCCCGTTCGAGTGCCATATCCAATGACCATCTTGATTCATCAACACCTGCATGAGCCAGTTCCAAGATATGTGATAACAAGACATAATCGGGCTCCACCTGTCCCGCACCTGAACCCAGAATATTATTTTCGGTCAGAGCATTGGGAGCATAACGCGGTATCAAAACATTCACATGAGAAGCCAGATTCGTATATTGTTCCGGTTTATAGTTAGAGTCTCCTACATGCATAAAAACGAAATTACCGGTATCTTCCCCACAATCGATCGAAAACACAGTCACAAAATTAGATAACCCGGCATTGTTATGGTCAGTGATACAGGTTTTAATCTTGAATTTTCCAATTTCATAATCTTTATCCCCCTTTGCAGTATAAGGATATGTCGTATCTTTCAAATAGTTGGATAACACCGGTTTACCTAAATCAAACATAGCCTGGATAAGATCATTATCATAATGATCGGAGTGCTTGTGTGTAACACAGAGAAAATCAATATAAGGTGCCAGCTCTTTCGCCCAACGATGAGAAATGTCAATAGCAAAACATCCTGACGGAGTTTTTACCACATACCCCATATTATAGAGTAACCAGATCGCTGCCGTACCATTTTCTACTTTTGAGTTTTTAATTCCATCCATCACACGATCAAATGCACTCCGATAAAAATAGATAATCGGATCACACTTTTCCATACTCGTACTCGCCTGATCGAAGCCATTCAGATAACTGATGAAATAATCATCTTTACACTTATCCGCATATCCCTGGATCTTGGTCAAAGTAGTGGTACGTCCGGTATTGACAATCAAAGGAGAAGAACTCCACAACTGTTGTGCAGTGGCATCTACTTCCTCTGCCAATTGCGTAAGAATTCCTTCATGACCTGTTTCGGTACTGTTATTGTCATCATCATCACAAGCAACAAAACCTATTGTCAAAAGACAAAACAGTAAATATTGTATTTTTCTTATTATATCCATCTTATTTCTGATTTTTATAGTCATTAATTATTTTATTGAAAGTTTCAACCACCCGTTCCGGTGTCGGACGCGTATTGTCGTTTTCATGGTCTTTGGTAGCTTCATACATGAAAACCCCTTCATAGCCGATTCCTTCGAGTGCATGCATTAACTTTCCCCATTGAATGTCACCTTGTGTAGGAAGCCAGTGACACTCGTTGACAAAGTCAAAGTCCGAGGCATGTATAGTACCTATACGTTCACCAACAGTTTCTACAAAATGCTCTGTCGTCCCTTTAGTATAATGATTGGTATCAAAACAAACCTTCACACCCGGAATATCTTTGATTATCTCCAAAAGCTCTTCAGGAGTATTACCCAGACAAGTTCTCGGCAGATTTTCGATGCACAACTGTACTCCTATTTGATCCGCATATTTTTTCAGATAAGCGATAGACCTGGAAGCGTTAGTTATTCTTTGTGCCCGAATACTGTCAGCAATAGGCTCGGAACTAGGATGCAATACCAAACATTTCGGCTGAAACTGAGCACACTGTCCAATCATCTCCGCCATAAAATCTACATTTTCTTTCCTTTTCTTTTCATCCAGCACCGATATGTCCAACGTGCGTGAGAAAGGAAGATGTATAGACCAGACCTTGATACCGGCACTATCAATTTTTGCTTTCATATCCCGGATACGAGGAACAACTTCATCTGCCGGAACTCCTCTATAACACTGGTTAAATGCTACTTCCACATACTCTACCCCCACAGACCGGGCTTGAGAAAAGTCTGTGGAAGCAGGTACTTTCCACAAAGCTGTAGTCGTACCTACTTTATATTTCTGTGCATATAAACCCATTGTCATCGCCATAAATAAGATAAAAACAGGAACTCTCATTATCGCTTACTTTTGACGGTTTGTACCTTGAATATCACCACCACGAATACTCCAGGAGTCTGTTGCTAATGTCTTATTGACAGCAAAAGCCTTTATCGAACCGATATTATTAGATCCGATCGTTCCGCAATAAAGCCGTCTGTCCGGGCCAATGCTAACAGCTGCCATGACTTGTTGTCCCACAGTCTCTTCAAAAACAATGTTTCCATTAGTGATGTCAAGTCCCAGCACTTTGTTATTCGACTGGGTACCGATATAAAGAATACCATCCGTACTCAAAGCACCTCCACTGTAGTTCAAATTGTTACCCACATTTTTCTCCCAGATTTTAGATCCGCTGGCATTTACTGCATGAACAGTCTGCGATCCTTTTTCAGTAAAATAGACATTGCCATTTTTATCAGCAATCGGGAAATAAGCATCTCCTTTTGTAGTCGGATACGTCCATTTCTTCGTTCCGTTTGTCATATCAACAGCAACGAGTCCTCCGTTTTTCAAAGTCGCATAAAGTACCTGATCCTTCAAAGCAAACGTAGCCTGTTCTGTCACATTCACTTCTTCCAATTTCCAATTCTGCTCTTTATTCGATTTAAAAGAATAAATGGCTGCACTTGTACCTGCATAAACATTTCCGGCTTTATCAATAGCCACAGCACTACCGGTTGCTCCGTCAAGCGATTGTTGCCATTTAATAGCACCACTGGATGCATCCAGCGCATACAACGTACTCTTATTGGTGAGACAGTAAAGAACACCATCGGCCGACAATGCAGGGAAAGCTCCTATCGCAGCATCCAATTTTACTGCCCACTTTTGAGTTCCGTTCGGATTAATAGCATATACATTATTAATAGTGGCATTTCTTACACACTGATAGATTGTACCATCAGGAGCCACCAACGCACCTCCGCCATAAGTTATCTGACTGATAGCAAACACCCACTTGAATTCACCGCTCACTACGTCAATAGCAAATAAATGACCCGCAGGAGTAGATGTCGGGATATACATTGTTTTTCCATCCGGAGAGAACACCGGATTGGAGGTCTTTACATATCCGGTAAGTCCACCGAAGTTCAAATCGACAGAATTCCATTTATAATTGCCGACCGTGACAGTCAGACTGCCCGACTCGGTGGTATTATTTACATAAGTCACCGTTACGGCCACTGTATAAGTACCGGTAGTAGCAAAAGCATGCACCGGATTGTTTTCTCCCGATGTCGTACCATCACCAAAATCCCAACTTACCGATTTCACTTCACCAGCCATGAAATACATATCGTTATAAGCAAAGGTAGAAGGCTCCCACACAACCAGTTCCGTACTAGCAAGAATAGGATAGATCAATCCGGGAGTAGCAGAAGTTTCCACCGCAATAGAATTGCCTGTAGGATAAACACAGACTACATTGAATGTATATTCCTGATCGTTAGTCAAACCATCAACGATGTACTCTTCCAATGAAGTATCATCCAGATTGATAATCTGATTACCGGGATTCACGGTAACCTGATAGCGAGTGAAACGTTCACTCGCAGGTTTCGTCCATCTCAAACGCACTCTTTCATTGCCGGCTGCTGCCGTCAGATCAGAAATCGGATATCTTGCATTCTTCGGTGTACAGGCAGCAGTAGTTTTACTGGCCAATCCTCCCGCATAACGAGGTTGCACAGAAAAAGTGTAAGCAACATCGTTCACCAGATTATTGATAGTGGCAGTCATTGTTTTTGCATCCACAGTCATCTCGCCTCCTTCCGCTTCTGATGATCCGGAAGTCCAAAGAATCAAATATTCATTCGGACGGGCATTCTCGTATGCTTCCCAGGAAAGAATCACATTCATATCTCCGGCTGTTGCCGTTAGTGACTTCAGTTCATATAAATCGAAACTTGCCTTTGGCAGATCTTCTTCACAAGCAGTAAAGACTACCGTGAAAATAAACAACAAGCTATATAGTATTTTTTTCATCGTTTGATTTCTTTTAGTTTAATCCTATTAATATCCCGTATTCTGCCACAACAATTCTGTGTTGTTTATTCTTTCCAACTCCGTTTTTGGAATAGGATACAGGAATTGATAGTCCTGAATAATATGTCCTTCTGCTTTCATAGCCTCCTTAGCACCTCCCATACGTACCAAATCGAACCAACGCTGTCCCTCATAAGGAAACTCCTGTTGACGTTCCAACATAATCGCTTTACGGAAGCTATCCTGATCGGGAAGCTCTGTTATCTGAAGCGGAGACAATCCGGCACGAGTATGCACAGCATTCAAAGCAACCATAGCTTCTGAATTCTGCAAATTACTATAACTGATTTCATTCAAAGCTTCGGCGTACATCAACAACACATCGGCATAACGGAGAATAATCTGGTCATTACCGACTGTATTATAGGTCGCACTTTTGACATCTTTAAATTTATTCATCACGCATACTTTATCTTCCACCTTTACATAGGTAATCAGATTCTTGCGCTTATCCCCATCTTTGTAACACTCTTTCAGAGACTTTGTCTGATTGGTATCATCAGTCAGATTAATAATAGAGAACCAATATCCATGTCCTTCTCCTTCGACATCTTTATTAAAGCGAACAGCAAAAATAATCTCATCGTTCATTTTATTGTTCACGTCAAACACCTGTTCGGGAGTAGTCATTAAAGAATATCGACCCACTAGTTGAGATAGCACATTGCGAGCCTCCGTCCATTTATGGAAAGTCAGGTAAATCTTGCCGAGCAATGCCATTGCAGCACCGGAAGTCACTCGTCCTATATCGGCACTTGTATAAGAAGACGGCAACATATTTTCATTAATAACCTGATTCAAATCACCAACAAGAAAATCATAAACCTGTTGATCGGAACTGCGCCCGATTTTAAGAGCTTCAGCCACCGTCACCACTTTATTAGTCATCGGTATCCCTCCCCATAAACGATACATATTAAAATAAGTAAGGGCACGGATAAAAAGAGCTTCGCCTTTATATTGTTTTTTCAGAGTTGCGTCGAAGTTGGCCTCATCAATTCTATCTAATACAAGATTGCAACGATAGACTCCATTATTAAAGTTCGCCCAGGCATCTTCCAAAATTCCGTTAGAGGCTTTATCTGCAAACTGATCGATATCATAACGGTCTTGTGTTCCGGCAGTGGGCGCACTCAATGTCAAATTATCACTCCGATATTCGCAACACTCTGTAAAATAGGAAACTTGTGTCTGCAATTTGGAGTAACATCCTATCACGGCTACATTAAAATCTTCCGCTGTCTTATATACCTTGTCGGTAGGCACACTGCTACTCGGTTCCAAATCGAAGAAACTATCTGTACAAGCAACTGATAACAAGGCAGTTGACAGGAATAGTATTAGTTTATATTTTTTCATATAACGTGTATTTTAAAGGATGATTAAAGTGTTATGTTCAGCCCAAACAAGAATGTTTTAGCCAATGGATAAGTTCCATAATCCTCACCCGGTGAAAGAGAATTACTCGGACGTGCATTTACTTCCGGATTATATCCGCTATAATTAGTCGAAGTCCATAAGTTTTGTCCGGAAACGTAAACTCTTAATTTTTCCACGAAAAAGCGTTGAGTCAGGTTCTTCGGCAAGGTATATCCTAGTGTCACATTCTGCAGTCGCAGATAAGAACCATCTTCCAGATGCCAGGTTGAAGTACGACCATTATACCCCTTTGACTTACGGTTGGCACGGTTCACCTGACCGTTTCCCGGATCTTCCGGACTTTTCCAACGATTCAAAGCTATAGTGGTGCCATTGGTATTACCTTCCAGATTATCAATGTAACGACGATTCAGATTCAGAATCTCATTACCATATACTCCTTGAAAATTAAAATCAAGGTCAAATCCCTTAAACCAGACTTTACCACCAAACCCATAGGTAAAATCGGGCATATAGTTACCCACGATTGTACGATCTTTATCCAGGTCCATCATTCCATCCCCGTCTACATCCACAAAGCGGAAATCTCCCGGCTGGGTATTGCTGAAATGAGGATACTTTTTTAATTCTTCTTCATTGGAGAAAATTCCATCCTGCACCAACAGATAATAACATCCGATGGGTTCACCGACTTTCGTTATGTAATAAGCATGATCTACGCTACCGGTAGATATGATAGGAGCATTACCTGGACCGAGTGCCTTCACTTCGTTCGTATTAGTGGCATAATTAGCATTAAACGAATAACCGAAATCTTTAGTTATATTCTTCTGTGAGGTCAAGGCAACTTCCCATCCCCTATTATTCACTTTACCGATATTCATCAATGCAGTGCTATATCCGGTCAGGTGGGGAACTGGTACATTCAACAACATATTAGAGGTATTGGTATTATAATAATCCACAGTCAATCCCAGCAATCCTTTGAACATCTGCAAATCAACACCCACATTCACCATCGCATTCTTTTCCCAACTCAAATCTTCATTCTTTATGGTACTTGGCTTATAACCATTCACCAATTGTCCGTTACCTGTGCCAAGCACATAATTATCCAAAGCCATCAGAGACAAATGATCATAATTACCAATCTGGAAGTTACCGGTCACTCCATAACTCGCTCTTAACTTCAAATCATCAACAAACGACAGACACTTAGCCTTCATAAAGAAGTCCTCTCCGCTTATTCTCCACGCCAAAGAAGCTGAAGGAAAATATCCCCACCGGTTATTCTTGCCAAAACGGGAAGAACCGTCTGCACGAATAGCTGCCGAAGCCATATATTTACCTTTATAGCTATACTGCATACGTGCCAGATAAGAAGCAATCGTCCATTGGGTTTTATCAGATGCACCTTTCGTCACCGTACCTCCGGAAATTGTTTGTATATAGTCGTTCGGAAAATCGGTCGCCGTCACATTATCTCCTTTATATGTCTCTTTTTGAGCCGACTGTACTAAGACCACATTGATAGAATGAGCATCTTTAATCGTTGTGTTATAATTGATTTTATTCTCCACCAACCAGTTGAAATAAAAACCTGATGAACTATAGGCTGTCGGATTTGACTTTACATCATAATACTTCTGTCCCAATAAAGGAAGTTCCGAAGAACGATATTGGTCATTATGCGAACCATAATAATCGCCACCAAAAGAAATGTTATAAGTAAGCCCCTTATACAACTCCAATTCAGCAAAAACTTTTCCGACAATCGCCATACGGTCTACGACATCCGATTGTAAGTTTGCCATGGCTACCGGGTTCAATACGGCATTATGCTGATAGTCATTTCCAATTCTCCAATAGCCATTTCCCTGATAATTATAGCTGCCATCCGCATTATACACCGGCCATACCGGAGGCATCATCAATGCCGATTGCACAATACCATTAGATCCGGAAGCATCTACCCGATTGGAAGTAGAATAGGAAGGAGAGAAATTCAAACCGAATTTCAGTCTTTTATATTTCCCGTCCAAATTCATACGCATACTATATTTCTTAAAGTCGGAATTAATTATAATACCCTCTTTATCATAATAGTTGGCTGAAATGAAATAGCCGACTGTTTTTCCTCTGCCGGAAATAGAAACATTGTGGCTGGTAGTAGCAGCAGTACGAAAAATAGCATCTTGCCAATCCGTATCCGTCAACCCCTTATCACCATTCAGATAGGGAAAGAGTTCGGTAGGAATACGTTCCCATGAATTCGGGCGCATTCCATTCGGGTCATCCGGTGAACCTCCGGGATTAGCATCCAGATAAGCGTTGTCATGACCATCCTTTGCAAATTCGGCAAACTGATATGCATTCATCATTGAAAGTTTCTTCGAAACACTCTGGATACCATAATATCCATCATACTGCACTTTCATCTTTTCCGACTGTCCCTGCTTGGTCGTGATAATAATTACACCGTTGGAACCGCGACTACCATAAATAGCTGCCGACGAAGCATCTTTCAAAACTTCCACAGATTCGACATCATTATTATTCAGATTGGCAAATCCACGTTCCACCGGCACGCCATCAATAATATAAAGAGGATCACTACCGGCATTAACCGTACTGATACCACGAACACGGATACTTACACTTCCCTCCGGATCACCACTTGGTTGTGTAACCTGTACCCCCGGCATCTTACCTGCCAACGCCTGACGAAAGTCTGAAGCAGAAACATCCGCAATTTGTTCAGCTTTCACGGAAGAAATAGAAGTAGAGACGTCTCTTTTTCTCTGAACTCCATATCCCACCACTACTACCTCATCAATCATCTTACTATCTTCTACCAACGTGATTTTCGCCGTATTTTTATCCTTTACAGAGATATTTACCGTTTTATATCCAATATAAGAGATGGTCAACGTTGCAGACTCCGGTACATTCATTAATGAATAACGTCCGTCGATATCGGTAATCGTACCACTGCCTTCTCCCTTAATCTGCACACTGGCACCAATCACCGGTTCTCCTTTATCATCGGCAACTATTCCCTGGATAGTGCGTGCACGTTGAGCAGTTTCTTCTTTCTTAAGCGGCTGTTTGCTGACAGCAATTGTATGATCGGTCCTATTGAAATAAAGCTTGGCCTGGGAAGTAATTTCTCCCAGAATCTGTTTTAATGAAGCATTTTTAATGTCGAAAGAAACTCTCGGAGCCTTGTTCACCGTCTCCTGATCATAGAGAAACTTAAAATTAGTCTGTTTGCTGATTTTATTGAAAACACTCTCTACCGGCTCGTTTTGCACACGAAGCGTAATATCATGCTCTTTCAATGTCTGAGCAGCAGCCGGAGCTATTAAAATGAAGGTGAATAGTAAAAAAGCTAAAAACGAACAGCTATTTTTACTTATCCCTTTACAAATAAGAAGATTATTCATAAATTTGTGCGTTTTAGTAATTGACTAAAGTTATTAAAAACAAGCAATGCGCGATACGTTATTCATTTGGGTCGAAGCTTATGAATATCCGTCCGGATTGCGGATAGAGGCATTCCTTTGGAGTGCTTCTATCATTTTGGGGAGGTTCATGAAGGAGCTGTTTTCATCTATTATTTTTTAAAAGGTTGAACATTATCTATTATTCATCTCATTCTTTATAAAGAAGTACATTGATGCCCTCTTTCTTATATTTGATATCACCGCTGATAAATTCAATGGATTTAAGTACCGCTTCCAGACTCTTGTTATCATGTTCGCCGGTAATCAAGTTGTTGAAATCCTGACCGGGAGCAAAAGTAATCCGGCAATTATATACCCGTTCCAGTTCCTTTGCCACATCGCGGATAGGTGTACTGTAAAAGCGTAACCCACCTTTCATCCAGACAGCCACTCCCCTATCCTCTGTTTTCTTACTATATTCTCCAGAAACAGTATTGATAAGCACCTGTTCTTTAGCAGTCAACCTCATCATCGCTTCCGGCAAATCGACCTGTACCTTACCACTCTCCACACTCACAGACACTATTTCATCTGTTGAATAGGATTTTACATCAAACCGGGTACCTAACACCTGAACATCCAGTCGCTTCGTCCTCACAACAAATGGCATCTTTTCATTACGGGCAACACGGAAATATCCCTCTCCTTCAAGTTCCACTTCACGGAGATCTCCAACAAAATGATCCGGATAACGCACTTGCGAACAAGAGTTCAGAACCAAAAGAGTCCCGTCCGGCAAAGTCACTTGTCTTTTCTCACCAAAGGAAGTGGTAATTTCAGCCAGTGTGACCTGTTGTTCATTCATATACCGGAAAAAGTTGACACTCCCTATGATAATGGCTATTACAGCCGCTGTACTGACTGCCACCACAGAAGCCCGGCGGAACCATGTACGTTTTTTGTGTTCAATACGCTTCAGTAATTGGCGTGCCTCTCTCTTATATTTTTCCCGCTCCAAATCATTACCAGGTTGCAGGTTCCCGGATTCTTCCCAAACCTCTGCTGCCAGTTCGTCCAATATATCTTGGTTTTCTGAATCCTTAATACTTTGCAACAACTGTGAAGCATCATCCCGGGTATAAAGATCATCCAGGTAGCGATGCAATTTATCTTTTTCTGTTTTAGTATCTTTCATCATATATTCAAAATAAGGATATTAATTTCCTTCCCTTTGTATAAGTAATACACAAAAGTAAGAAAGAGCTAGGGTGTGATTAACATTTATTATAAATTCAAGCACAATAGAATCAAAAGTACATCGGCTGATGTACTTGAATATTTAGTCAAATAGGAACGAATCACTTTTAGAGAAAGAGAAATATGTTCTTGCACCGTATGAACAGAAACACCCAATGCTTCGGCTATTTCTTTATGAGACATCTGTAGTTCACGGCTCATTTTGAATACCTCACGCTGGCGGGGCGTTAATTGCTCCAATGCACGGGCAATAATCTCTTTCAAATCATTGAGCAGAATATGATTATTCGTTTCGTTCGTTGAATCGATCGCTTGAGAAAGAATCTGCTCTTTCAGCTGATCTTCATTAGCCATATCCCGCAACTGATTCAAAATACGATTACGCACAATAGTATAAAGATAGGAAGAGAAAGAGGCTTCGGGATTGATGAAACGACGGGTTTGCCAAACTACCGTAAACGCATCCTGAAATATATCCTCCGCAAATTCACGCGACTTGACGAATTTCAGGGCGAAGTAGAGCAAACGATTCTTATAAGCGGCATAAAGTTCGCAAAAGGCCTCTTCATCTCCGTCTATCAGACGGAGAACCAGTTCCCGTTCATCCATTAGAGTGTCTGTTGCGTACATACTTTCTTTATTTTCGGCCACAAAGGTATTGTTATGATGTTACAAACGTATGTATTTTTTCTGAAATAAAAAAATAAAAGGCGACTTCATCCAAAAATGAAGCCGCCTTTTCTCAATCCATCGCCAGAGAAGTCATTACTTCTCCTTCCTATAATTTTCCAGTCCTACTTGCAAGAAGTCAATATATTTAGCTATATCTTCATCATAAGCATACGACTTGTTCAACGGTTTTCCCTGACCATCCAGCAATACATAGAAAGGCTGGGCGTTGGCACCGAATTTCACACGTTGCAGATAACTCCATTTGTCGCCTACAGTACGCAATGTACGTTCTGTACCATTCTCTACTACTTTCACCGGTTCCGAAAGCGGAGTTTTATCATCTACATATAAAGAGATGAGCACATAATCCTTATTAATAATATCACTCACCTTTGAATCTGTCCATACGGCAGCTTCCATCTTACGGCAATTCACACAACCATGTCCGGTAAAGTCAATCATAACCGGCTTACCTTGCTGGCGGGCATACTCCATTCCCAACTCGTAATCCTTGAATTTTGGATGCACCTCATTCTCATACAAGTTAAAATCCTGCGTATGCATAGGCGGAGCGAATGCACTTACCGCCTTCAACGGTGCTCCCCACAAACCGGGAACCATATATACCGCAAATGCCAAAGATATAAGCGCCATAAAAAAACGGGTAACTCCTACCTTATTATCATCATCGTCGTGCGGGAATTTAACCTTACCCAACAAATAGAATCCAAGCAAAGCAAAAATCACGATCCACAAAGCAAGGAACGTTTCACGGTCGAGCAGTCTCCATCCGTATGCCAAATCGGCTACCGACAAGAACTTAAGTGCGAATGCCAATTCAAGAAAGCCCAACGTCACCTTTATCACATTCATCCATCCACCGGACTTCGGCATAGATTTCAGCCATGACGGGAACAGAGCGAACAGAGTAAACGGCAGAGCCAATGCAATGGCAAATCCCAACATACCAATTGCCGGAGCAACCACACTTCCCGTAGTAGACACCTGTACCAGCAAAAATCCGATAATCGGGCCTGTGCAAGAGAAAGACACCAAAGATAGAGTGAAAGCCATCAGGAAGATACTCAACAGACCGGTCGTTGATTCAGCCTTACTATCTACTGCATTTCCCCACTTCGACGGAAGTCTGATCTCGAAAGCTCCAAAGAATGAAGCTGCAAAAACCACCAACATCAGGAAGAAGAGAATATTAAAGATAGCATTGGTAGACAAAGCATTCAGCGCACTGGCACCGAAAATCAGTGTAATAGCCAAGCCCAATGCCACATAAATCACTACGATAGATGCACCGTATGTCCACGCATCACGAATTCCTTTCTTTTTGTCTTTACTACGTTTTAAGAAGAAACTGACTGTCATCGGGATAATCGGCCATACACAAGGAGTAAACAATGCCAATAATCCACCTAGAAAACCTGTTATGAATATATATATCCAAGACATATCTTTCTGTCCATGCTCCTCTCCCAGCGCTTGCAGTTCACTAATGACCGGCTTCCAAAGCTCACTGGATGCAACAGCAGGCTGGATACCTGTAGACACATCCACCGGAGTAGCGGGAAGCAGTTCGGCCATGGCAACCGTATCTTTTGAAACAGCTAAATCTGTCTCCGTCTTGTCTGCGTTATCTTTCTTCTCTGCTTTATCCTCTTTAACCGATTTGTCCTCTTTAGCCGCCACCGTATTACCCTTAGCTTCTCCGGCAAACTTGAACGGAACCTGTGTCGGAGGCAGGCAACTTTCATCATTACAAGCTCCATATTCCAGATACCCTTCTATCGCATAAGCCCCTCCTGTGAACTTCACCTTTTGGATAAACTTAGCCGTGTTCTCGAAATAGCGTACTTTCATCTCGAACAACTTGTCGAAAGTAGCTATCTCCTTACCTACCGGTTTCAACTTTCCTACCGGTTCAATCCCCGATTTGCTATCGACGTTGAATGTGGCGGAAATAGGTCCTCCTTCTCCAAGCTCAGTAGAATATACATGCCACCCCTTATCAATGGTTGCAGTAAATACAATCTCCGCTTCCATATCGGAAAGAGATTTCAACTCCGTTTTAAATTTCACAGGATCCTGTATCTGCGCTTGCAACACATAGGCCACAAAGCTTAAGAGCAGAAAAGAAAATAGTTTTTTCATTCTTTTATTATTGGGGGGTTATAACTCATAATCCACGCACGCACGGCTCTCCTTTGTCTCAGCCAGAATCTTACCGGCCGCAACATGTTCCGGATGCGTTGCATAGTATCTCACATCTTCCAAAGTATCAAACTCACTGTAAAGCGCGATGTTCCAAGTCTCACCCGGATTTATATTCAATCCGACCTCTACCTTACGGATTACAGAGATTTTAGCAGGAAGTGCTTCTATCGCTTCCTTAAATTTAGTCATGACTGCCAGCTTCTCTTCAGCAGGAACATCGTCTTTTAACTTAAATAATACAATGTGTTTTACCATTACCGTTGCTATTTTAATGAATTGTTTCTATATTTGTCTTCTTATATACTGTATAAACAATGCAAATTTACTCCATTTAGTTTAAATATATACTTAAAGAGATGTTAATAATAGGCATAGCAGGCGGAACAGGTTCCGGAAAGACCACCGTTGTACGGAAAATCATAGAAAGTCTCCCCGTAGGAGAAGTGGTGTTACTACCTCAGGACTCATACTACAAAGACAGTAGCCACGTCCCGGTGGAAGAACGTCAAAATATCAATTTCGACCATCCGGACGCTTTCGAATGGAGTTTGCTATCCAAGCATGTCATGCAGTTGAAAGAAGGGAAAAGTATTGAACAGCCTACCTATTCCTATCTTACCTGTACACGGCAGCCCGAAACGATTCACATCGAACCTCGCGAAGTGGTTATCATTGAGGGAATCCTTGCTTTATGTGATAAAAAATTGCGCAACATGATGGACCTCAAAATATTTGTAGACGCTGATCCTGACGAACGACTGATACGCGTTATCCAAAGAGACGTGATTGAACGCGGACGTACTGCCGAAGCGGTCATGGAACGTTATACGCGGGTTCTGAAACCAATGCATCTGCAATTCATCGAACCTTGCAAGCGTTATGCCGATCTTATTGTACCGGAAGGTGGAAACAATAAGGTAGCTATTGATATTCTGACAATGTATATCAAGAAGCACCTCAAGAATTAAAAATTGAAAATTAAAAATTAAAGAATGGGCGTTAGGACACTGATTATTCCTTTATTCCTTGTATTATTCTGTTGCGTGTTCGGATGTAAGAACACGCGACCCAATCCTGTAAGCGAGAACGCATACGACCTTCCGCAGATAAAAGACAGCGGCGAACTGGTCGTATTGACACTATACAGTTCTACTTCCTACTTCATTTATCGGGGACAGGAAATGGGATTTCAATACGAACTTAGCGATCAGTTCGCCAAAAGTCTGGGATTAAAACTTAGGATCGAAGTAGCTAACAGTGTCGACGAACTGATCCGGAAATTACTGGCAGGCGAAGGAGACATGATTGCCTACAATCTGCCCGTAACAAAGGAATGGAAAGACAGCCTTATCTATTGCGGTGAGGATATCATCACCCATCAGGTTATTGTGCAACAGGGAAAAGGAAAACAGAAACCCTTGAAAGATGTAACGGAGCTGATTGGGAAAGATATCTATGTAAAGCCCGGAAAGTATTACGACCGTCTTGTCAACCTGAACGACGAATTGGGAGGCGGCATTCAAATCCATGAGGTAACCAATGACAGTATCACTACCGAAGACCTGATCACACAAGTAGCGCAAGGCAAGATTCCATACACGGTAGCCGACAACGATTTGGCCAAGCTTAATAAAACGTATTATCCCAACTTAAATATTGATTTGTCCATCAGTTTTGACCAACGTTCATCATGGGCTGTGAGAAAAGACTGTCCCGAGCTGGCGGCAGCAGCCACCAAATGGCATGAGGAAAATATGACCTCTCCTGCCTATACAGCCAGTATGAAACGCTACTTCGAGAATAGCAAAATGATGCCCCATTCTCCTATCCTTTCACTAAGAGAGGGGAAGATATCGCACTATGATGATTTATTCAAGAAGTACTCCAAAGATATCGGTTGGGATTGGCGTATGCTTGCTTCATTGGCTTACACGGAATCCAATTTCGATACCACAGCCGTGTCTTGGGCCGGAGCAAAAGGGCTGATGCAATTAATGCCCGCTACTGCACGGGCTATGGGAGTTCCGCCCGGAAAGGAACAGAATCCGGAAGAAAGCGTCAAAGCGGCAGTCAAATATATCGCAGCTACCGACCGTAGTCTCAGCATGATTCCCGATAAGCAGGAACGTCTCAGTTTTATCCTGGCTTCCTACAATGCCGGATTAGGACATATTTATGATGCGATGGCACTGGCCGAGAAATACGGTAAGAACAAACTGGTATGGAAAGACAATGTAGAAAACTTCATCTTGCTCAAAAGCAATGAAGAGTACTTCACCGACCCGGTCTGTAAAAACGGATATTTTCGTGGCATAGAAACTTATAATTTTGTCCGTGACATCCTGTCACGCTATGAATCCTACAAAAAGAAAATCAAAGTGTAATACTTATTTCTTATAGGTCATCATGCTGACTCCGATAATAGCCAACACAGACAGAGGCAACGCAAACAATATCGGATCTATGACCGGAAAAGGGTAGGTGGAGATCAGCACATCCCTGCCAAACAACGCCTTACAGATACCCAATGCGGCAGATTCTTTCTGATGAAGGAATACGAGAGCGAACAAACTGCCGATGGTTCCTACCCACAGACTTGCCATCACTCCCTGCTTGGTGGCTTTCTTCCAATACAACGCACAGAAATAGGCGGGCAGGAAAGCAGCGGCACAGATTCCCATGAAGATAGAAGTGCCACGTGCTATGATGTCATGCGGAAGCATATAACAAATAATATAACTGACCAAGATAGAAAACAGTACCCCAAGACGAATAACGTTAGTCAACTTGTCACGCGAACGGGGTTTGTACGTTCCATAAATATCGGAACCGACGGAAGCCCCCATCGTATGGAATTGTGAACTGAGCGTAGACATACTTGCCGAAAGGATGCACAGCATAAAGAGTGCCGCAAACCAATCGGGCATTGCCTTATTTATAAAATAGGGAATAATCTTATCAATATCCTGTACTACCTCCGTTGCTACCGCACCCTCTGTCTTCAAAAAGAAAAGATTGCTCAATGCACCGGCATGATAGATAGCTCCTACGGTTATTATCAAGAAAAAACAACCGATGAACACCCCGCGATTCAACTGCTTGCTGCTCTCCACAGTCATAAAACGAACCACCAGCTGGGGTTGTGCAAGACAGCCGATTCCCACTCCCAGAATAAGGGAAGTGACCAATGAATACCATTGCGGAGAACCGGTCACTGGCATTGCCGTCCACCCTTGATGTCCCAATGCCTTGAATTTTTCCGGAACTAACGGAGCAATTGCCGTCAATTCCTTATTGGCTTCGGTAAAATTCATATCAAGCACCTGATACAAAGAGAATAGCAGGAAAAGCATACAGCCGAACATGATAACCGCCTGCAACGCATCCGTATACATCACTCCTTTCATTCCTCCCGCTATCACATAAGCGGCAATCACCAAAGTGAATATCAACAAAGAGAGATTGAAGTCTATCTGAAAAATCTGTTCGATAAAGACCGCACCACCTTTCATTACGACTGCAGCATATAGTGGCATTCCGATAAAAATGACGGCAGCAATGAATACTTGTATATTGCGCGAACGGAAATGACGCCCTAATAATTGCGGGAAAGTACTCACGTTCAGTTTTGCCCCCATACGTCGGGTACGCAAACCGAAAAAGATAAAGGCAATGACAACTCCGATAAACATATTGAGGAAACACAGCCATTGGATTCCCATTCCGAAAGCGGCAGCCACTCCCCCGAAACCAACGATAGCGGACGCCGAAATGAAAGTAGCCCCATAGGAAAGTGCCATAACGATAGGGTTCATCTGACGGCCACCCACCAGATAATCGCTGGCGGACGTCGTTTTCTTATATCCCAGAAAGCCTAAATAAGCGAGTGACAGCAGATAGGCTACCACAATCAGTCCAAGTGTAAATGTATTCATCGTGTTTCGTCTTTTTCGTCGTCCTTATTCCAATATTTCAGCCCGAACCAGGCCGCAAACACCACGCATACCACTGAAAGCAGGTATGGCAAAATGATAAAAGGGTCGTCTATTCCAAACATTTGCGTATTAGATATGAATTAATTAGAACGCAAATGTAAGGAATTTATTGAAAAGACAAAACTTTTGCTTACTAATACTGATTATAACGTATCTTTTTTCTTATATAGAATGCTAAAACAGATTCAACCGGTTCTTCTGGGCTTCTTCCAATGACACGGTTTCACGACGCAGCAAACCACTCTTTTCACGAAGCGCTCTATATTCCGTTTCCAGCTCATTTACCAGTTCGGCTTTCGCCTGCGGATTCAACAATCTGGCGGCAACGCCCGCATTCTGGGAAGCGTCTTTCAAATGCACTACCGGAGCATGATAGACAGGAGCTATTTTTAATGCCGTATGCATCTTCGACGTGGTGGCTCCACCAATCAAAAGAGGAATATCCAATCCCGCTTTCTCTAGTTCACCTGCCACATGAGCCATTTCTTCGAGAGACGGTGTAATCAGCCCACTCAATCCGATCATATCCACTTTCTCTTCAATAGCCCGCTGCACAATGGTTTCGGCAGGGACCATCACTCCTAAATCAACAATATCGTAACCGTTGCAAGCCATTACTACGGCAACGATATTCTTTCCAATATCATGCACGTCACCTTTCACGGTTGCCAATAATATCTTTCCGGCAGAGGTCGTTCCCTCCGTCTTTTCCGATTCGATGATGGGTTGCAAGATGGCAACGGCTTTTTTCATGGTACGCGCAGTCTTTACAACCTGAGGAAGAAACATTTTACCCGCCCCGAAAAGTTCACCGACATAATTCATTCCATCCATCAACGGACCTTCAATCACATCGACCGCTTTATTATAGAGTGGCAAAGCCTCCGCCAGATCCTGTTCGAGATAATCACCGATACCTTTCATCAAAGCATACTTCAAACGTTCTTGAACAGAATCTTCCCTCCATGCATCCTGCTTGACAGCCGTCTGTCCGTTTGTTCCGTTCATGGTCGCTTTCAAAGATTCCGCCAACTCAATAAGACGTTCGGCTGCATCCGGACGACGGTTCAACACGACATCCTCAATCTTCTCCAATACGTCCGTTGGAATGTCGCTATACAGAACAGAGGTTCCCGGATTCACGATACCCATATCCATTCCCTGCTGAATGGCATGATAAAGGAATACGGCGTGCATCGCTTCACGAATATAATTATTGCCGCGAAACGAGAAAGAAAGATTACTTACTCCCCCGCTGATATGGGCACCGGGAAGATTCCGTTTTATCCACCCGGTAGCTTCGATAAAATCTACCGCGTAATTATTGTGCTCTTCAATCCCTGTAGCTACGGCAAGCACGTTGGGGTCAAAGATAATATCATGCGGATTGAACCCCACTTTATCCACAAGAAGTCGGTAAGCACGTTGGCAAACCTCTATCTTACGGGCGGCAGTATCTGCCTGTCCTTTCTCATCGAAAGCCATTACTACGGCAGCAGCGCCATACTGTTTGATAATCCGGGCATGTTCAAGAAAGACTTCTTCCCCTTCTTTCAAAGAAATAGAGTTGACAACCGATTTACCTTGAAGGCATTTCAATCCGGCTTCTATTACCTCCCACTTAGAAGAGTCGATCATCACCGGAACACGAGCTATCTCTGGTTCGGACATGATAAGATTCAGGAAAGTTGTCATTTCCGACTTTGCGTCCAACAGTCCGTCGTCCATATTCACATCAATCACCAAAGCCCCGTCCTCCACTTGTTGGCGGGCTATGGAAAGGGCCTCATCATATTTCTTCTCATTAATGAGCCGGAGGAATTTGCGTGAGCCTGCCACGTTACAACGCTCGCCGACATTCACAAAATTGATTTCCGGTTTCACTTCCAGCAGTTCAAGTCCGGAGAGCCACATACAATCCGGCTTGGCAACAGGAATATGAGGTTTCGCACCTTCTACCAAAACCGGATACTCGGCTATGTAAGCATCGGTTGTTCCACAACAGCCACCGATAATATTGACCAATCCTTCGTGAATATATTCTTTCACCTCATGGGCCATGTCCGCAGGAGTCTGGTCATACTTGCCCAGACTATTCGGCAGACCGGCATTCGGATAAGCACTTATATAGTAAGGTGCACGTGCCGCCAATTGTTCCAGAAAAGGTTTCAGCTGGCGGGCACCGAACGAACAGTTCAAACCAACGGAAAAGATGTCGGCATGTTGAACGGAAGCAAGAAACGCATCCAACGTCTGTCCGGATAAGGTTCTTCCACCGATATCGGATACGGTCACCGACAACATAACGGGTACTTTGACACCTGTTTTTTTCATTGCTTGTCCGGCAGCAAAAATAGCCGCTTTAGCATTCAACGTATCAAATATTGTTTCAATCAGGATAGCGTCTACTCCACCCTCAAGCATAGCCTCCATCTGTTGTTGATAGGATGCAGCCAATTCGTCATAGCTTAAAGCGCGATAAGCCGGATTGTTGACATCCGGACTCATGGAACAGGTTTTATTCGTAGGACCGACAGAGCCCGCTACAAAACGCGGTTTTTCGGGATTCTTCGCTGTATACTCGTCGGCTAGTTCGCGGGCAAGCTTCACTGCGGCAAGGTTCATTTCACGCACGTATTCCTCCACGTGATAATCAGCCATAGAAACAGTGGTCGAACTGAATGTATTCGTTTCGATGATATCCGCACCGGCTTCAAGATATTTACGGTGAATATCCTGAATCACATCCGGGCGTGTCAGACACAACAGGTCATTGTTTCCTTTCAATTGTCCGGGAATATGTGCAAACCGCTCACCACGAAAATCTTCTTCCTTGAGGTTATATTGTTGAATCATTGTACCCATTGCTCCATCCAGGATAAGGATGCGTTCGGATACAATCTGAGAAATTGTCTTTTTCATTTATCCTATCATGTCATCGTTTGAACATTCTTGCCATATCCCTGCGGTCGTCTTTCTCTTTGATCGATTCCCGTTTATCGTATTCTTTCTTACCCTTCGCTAAGGCAACTACGAGTTTCGCCAACCCTTTCTCATTGATAAACAAACGCACGGGAACAATCGTAAAGCCGGGATTCTTCATTTCCCTTTGGAGTTTCTCCAATTCTTTTTTGTTGAGCAACAACTTCCTCTCTCTACGTGCCGTATGATTATTATACGAACCGTAGAAGTACTCGGCGACGTGCATATTCTTCACCCATAATTCGCCTTTCGCAAAATAACAAAACGTATCTACCAGGCTTGCCTTTCCCAAACGAATGGATTTGATTTCCGTACCTGTCAACACAATACCTGCCGTATAGGTATCTATCAGTTCGTAATCAAACGTAGCCCGTTTATTTTTTATATTTACAGAGGGTTGTTTCATCTTCACACATTTAATTAAGTATGGCTGTCAGTTTATTGAAAACAATCTGAATCACCGTCGGACATAGTATTAACAACGCAGACGAGAAAAGGGTGTATCTCAATCGCAGTTTTTCTTCTACGCCCATCAATACGGGAACCCCTTCCCATACCACATATACGATGTAGAATTGCAGCAGCCAAGCAATAATTCTAAAATCAGGTAATAGTCCGGTTACAATCTGGAGCAGGAATGGTACAACAAGCGCATATCCTGCAAACTGTTGCGCCAATGGTATATCACTGCGCATACCAAACATTCGCGTCCCCATCTCATTAATGGCGTATGCTGCCAGAAAATAGCCTCCGAACAGGGCTACCGCTACGGCACAACAATTGGTCATAGCTATCTGGAAACTTTGCGGACCTCCCCATCCATTGGTCAGTAACGAACCAATGAATACGGACAGACCGCATAAACCAATCATAGGATAGACAAAAGCCATATATACTTTTCGCCTATCCTCTTCCATAGAAATTTCCTCCCAAGCCTTAGCCGGAGAGGAAATCAATTTCATTGCTATGTTAAATAGTTCTTTGTAGTTCAATGTTTACTATTTATGAGTATAGTCGAAAGAAGTTGAAGTTGTTGTTTCAGGAACTTTCCCATCCGTATTTGAACTCTTTTCAATCTCAATATATATTTTTGACGGATAAGAATTATATTCCTCATCATAAGCATCTATTGCTCCAGATATATCAAAAGTCTTATATGAGAATATATGAGTAGCCTCATCCGTTTCTTCAGAATTATGACGCAGGTAAAGAGTTAATCCATCATTCTTATCCTCGCCATTTTTATTACCCTTCAATTTATCTGTATAATAAACAAGAGTAAATTTATGCTTTGACGCATCTTCCTTCGCATAATACTGAATAGGAAGAATCAAATTGTCATTATCAAACATTAATGGAGATAAAGCACCATCTGAAATAGTGATAACAGGCCTATTGGACTTATAGATTTCATTATCACTCTCCACCGTAATAGGAGGAACCGAGTTCCCAGATACAATTTGCGCACCGGCAATTGTTATCTTTATTGTTTTTGACGCCGCATCAACATCCGTTTCCGTATCATAAGTATAAGCTAAATAAACAAAGTCACCAGATTCAGCAGTAGTCAGACTCGAATTAGCCCCCGCAAGCAGGGTATATCCATCAATCGTCGTAAAAGAGATAGATGTCAACATATTCGATTTTACTTTCGCAACAGTATAACCCGAACCTGTTGTATTATCATCTCCTTTCATACAAGAAGTCACCGACACACTCATCACCACAGCCATCAAAGCTACTAATAAAAATTTCATCTGTTTCATAAACATATTTTTTAGATTTTGCAAAGATATAAATTCTGATTCACACTTACTAAATGCAAAGACTTAAAAAATACTGCATTCATCATTTTATTATTTTTGCAAAAAGGTCTAAATGGTCATCCACATAACTTGCGACCAATGCCGTAACCTGTTCCTCCATCTCCAAATAAGCCTCTTCCAACTCATCAAAAGCCTCATATTGCTCGTACATAGCCATAAATTCATCATCCGTCCGTTCCTTCTCCAGGTCTTTCCGGTTGACATCATATATTTTTTTTGCTTTATAGACCAATTTCGACAATTCATCCGCTCCCCATGAACGCATCACCTTAGCAAACGGATTATCAAAAATATATCCGCCATAGCCATTCTGAATCAACTGACAAAATCCGCCAACCATTATCTCGTCACGAAAAATCTGATAAGCGAGTAAAGAATGTTGTTCCCCCGTTAACAAAGGCATAGTTTCGGCAGTCAGTTCACCACCAATCACCTCCTTATATTTATCGGTAAACACTTGGATGAATTCATCCATTCCCTCACCCGCAGCTTTTTGCAAAGCGGACTCCATTACTTCTATCATAGTTCTTTCCAAATAAATGATGTGCAAAGCTACGAATTTCATCCTATATCCAAGTACGAAACACACAAATAAATTTGCAGCCCTACGAATTATAAGCTAACATCTACATAAGGTTTTAAAACGCCAGTTTTATTGTCACTTGTCACTTTTACGAGTTAATCAACTGATAATAAAAAAGATAAGAGTGACAATAGACAGTGACAATAGGATGATAATAAAGTGATAAACGAACTATATTATCACTTTCAACGTTCACCACATCAAACTATCATATTGAAAATCAATCAATTCAGTAAAAAATCATCTTTTATCCGTTTATTCTAAGAATTGCACTTTTCTCCACCAAAACTTCAATTTCGACTCATAAATGATCATACTTAGACCATTTAACGAATATATCCTACTATTCTCTTCCGAAAATCAACACGTTCATCACCCTTAATTTACTACCAGATAAGTCTCACTCCAGCATAGACAAAGTTGCTTTCGACCGATAATTAATTTACTTCGATTGCATACAAACTATAAATGAAAGTTCCGTTTATAAAAACAAAGGCTTTGATTATACAAATGAAGATTGCGTTTATAAAAACGAAGCCTTCGTTTATAGTTTAGCAGTAGTCTAAAGCAACTTAGAGATTAGGTGAAAAGAACTTTACGATAAGAAGAAAACAAGTTTACCCTTAATAGACAATGTCAATAATAGCAGTAGTTCGGCAAATGCAATCCCGACTTTACAAACTGAGAAAAACATAAAGGGATTTATCTCTTTTCACAAAAAAGTAATAAAAGGCGGTTTGCAGAAACAAATAAATCGACTACCTTTGTGGGCGATTTAGAGAATCGTGACTACGTATTTTTAATTATATCACTTAAAAAAGAGCTAATTATGACTTATTCACACGAAGTGGAACACATGTGTGTTGTAA